>JADMIO011409318.1_pt1 | contig 34565 bp, 43 predicted proteins | sample 8958161 | NCBI WGS metagenome assembly JADMIO01 (sample SAMN16585339, study PRJNA669376) | soil metagenome | isolation source: Crop rotation soil | place: USA: Cullars Rotation, Alabama | collected 2011
GCCGCGACTTCAAGTCACGTGAATTCCAAGCTTCGGATCCCACTGTGCTGGAAAGAGTTCTCTGAATTATTTGAGAGCGATGACCCAAAGGATAGCTATTTGTATGCGTGCGTTTCCAGAGGGCTCAATCCGTATACACAAGAACCTTGGACGGACGAAGAAGTCGCAGAGCAGGTAGAGTCTTTGGGTTTTGACCCGCGCAACGTCGCAGACTGGTTCGACGATGAAGAAAAGTCGCGAGCACTCGTCAAGCAGTATTTTAATCAAGAACAAGAAGGAGAATAAATTATGGGAAAAATTATAGGAATCGATTTAGGAACAACTAACTCAGCCATGGCGGTTATGCAGGCTGGTAAGGCCGAAATTGTGGCCAACAGCGAAGGTGGCCGAACAACGCCATCAGTTGTTGCCGTAAACAAGAATGGTGAACGTTTGGTTGGGCAAGTGGCTCGCCGCCAGCAGGTGACCAACCCGGCTAACACTATTTATGAAGTTAAGCGTTTGATTGGCCGCAAATTTAGCGACAAAGAAGTCCAACGCGACCTAAAGCTTATGGGCTATGACATTGTAAAATCTGGCACCAGCACCAAAGTCAAAATGGGCGACAAAGAATACAGTCCAGAAGAAGTCAGCGCCATGATTCTTGGCAAGCTCAAGGCCGATGCCGAAGCTTTCCTAGGCGACAAAGTAACCGAAGCCGTGATTACCGTTCCTGCTTACTTTGATGACTCTCAGCGCCAAGCAACCAAAGACGCTGGTAAAATTGCTGGTCTAGAAGTAAAGCGCATTATTAACGAACCAACTGCCGCGGCCCTAGCATACGGCTTGGACCAAAAGAAAGACCAAAAAATTGCCGTGTATGACCTTGGTGGCGGTACCTTTGATGTATCAATTCTAGAAGTTGGTATGAGCGGCGACGAACAATCAGTCGTGGAAGTTTTAGCAACCAACGGCGACACGCACCTAGGCGGTGCCGACTTTGACCGCGTGCTGGTTAATTACTTTGTTGACGAGTTCAAAAAAGAATCTGGCGTAGATGTGAGTGATGACAAAGCCGCTATGCAGCGCCTGCGTGACGAAGCTGAAAAAGCCAAGATTGAACTTAGTACCACGAACGAAGTTGATGTAAACCTGCCATTCCTAACGGCCGATGCCGATGGTCCAAAGCATTTCGAAACCAAACTCACGCGTGCCAAATTAGAAAACTTAGTTGGCGACTTGGTTGATAAAACCGCTGAGCCATGCGAAAAAGCTCTCAAAGACGCTGGTCTGAAAGCTGCTGACATTGATGCCGTCGTTTTGGTTGGTGGCATGACTCGTATGCCAGCTGTCCAAGAAAAAGTGAAGAAGATTTTTGGCAAGGACCCCATGAAGGGTGTGAACCCTGACGAAGTTGTGGCCGTTGGTGCCGCGATTCAAGGTGGTGTGTTACAGGGTGATGTGAAGGATGTTCTATTGCTCGACGTCACACCTTTGAGCCTCGGTATCGAAACCCTGGGTGGTGTGGCTACTAAACTTATTGAGCGCAACACGACTATTCCTTCAAGCAAGTCAGAAACGTTCTCAACAGCTGCTGATAACCAACCGCAAGTAGAAATTCACGTAGTGCAGGGTGAACGCGAAATGGTTGCCGACAACAAGTCACTTGGACGATTCGTGCTGGATGGAATTCCATCAGCTCCACGCGGTGTACCACAAATTGAAGTAACCTTTAACATAGACGCCAACGGTATTTTGAACGTTACTGCCAAAGACAAAGGTTCTGGCAAAGAACAGTCAATTACCATTCAAAACAGCGGTAACCTAGACAAAACCGAAGTTGAAAAAATGGCTAAAGAAGCCGAAGCTCACGCCGAAGAAGACAAGAAGAAGCGCGAGGGAATTGACGCTCGCAACCAGCTAGATAGCACCGTGTATCAGGCCGAAAAAATGAAGTCTGACTACAAAGAAAAGCTCAGTGAAGACGATGTAAAAACTCTGGACGAAGCCGTAGAAGCCGCCAAAAAAGTTGTTGGCGATGAAAAGGCAGACAAAGATGCTCTAGAGGCTGCTGCCAAAGAACTGACTGACAAAATCATGCCGATTGGCGCCAAGATGTATGAAGAAACCTCAGCTTCTGATGAGTCTTCTGAAGCTGGCGACGACAAGAAAGACGACAAAGACGAGCCAGTTGAAGGCGAAGTTGTAGACGAAGATAAGGACAAGAAGGAGTAGTCAAATGGCTGCAGGAGCAATTGAGGGTGGCGAAGCACTGGACATAGTAAACTTTGAAGATCTCAGGCCTGAACATCTGGGTCACGTAGCATCTGAGGCGACACGGGATGAATTAACCGCACTATTAGAAGGTCAGGATTTGACCGACCACCCCTCACTAGACCCCCGTGTGAGTGAATTGGTCAAACAAATTTTTCCTGCCGCAAAAGAAGCAGTGGGCTGGTTATTCATTGACGAAGTACCGTCTTTCCACGGTTTTGACCTCACCAATCCCGCTGAGCAGCAAGAGTTCATGAAAGCGGTTACATACGGCGTGCTTCTAGGAACAGCTGGATTCATGAAAGAGGGCTTTGATTTTAGCGATGATGAAGACATCCCCCACGACCCACCAACAACCGAAGGCGAGGAAAGATAATATGAATCATCCACGAGTCCCATAAGTTCACTCAAAAATCTTTTTAACCTAATTTTTAAAGGAATATAGTATGAGTGAACGTTTAACAGAAGTAGACAGACAATTCAGAGGTCTAATCAAGGATATCGAGTGGAGCCGACCAGCAAAGCTCGGGCTTGGTTTGCGCATGTACCAAAGACGGCTAGATGCAGAAATTGAGCCGCGGGCAAAAGTGAGTGTACATGAAATTTTTAGGAGTCGACCCATGTGGACTTTAGGTGGACTAGCACTGGGGCAACCAAAGAACCATACTCTTCGAACAGTTGAGCTTAGAGACGCACCAAAACAACCGGTGGAGCGTTACATATGGTTTCCTGGCAATACGGATCTAATGGTCACAAAAGACATGGAGATGCTGAGTGAAAAAGGTGGCTTCACTACCTTCGATCTGTTTGGTGAGCAGGCTCAAGGCTTGACGACTCCTTTGGAAGGAGATTGGCAAAAACTGGAAGATATTCTTGAGTTAGTGGGCATGGAGCTAGGTAGGGAATAATGTTGCATGAGCTAGCGTTGGTTGCGGGGATACATTTACTGGCGGTCATGAGCCCTGGGCCAGACTTTGCCATGGTGCTCCGCAACTCGCTGGTTTATTCGCGTCGTACTGGAATTCTGGCAGCGGTTGGACTGGGACTTGGAATTTTGTTGCACGTGACGTACTCACTTTTGGGTATTGGCTTGTTGATTAGCAAATCAATTCTGCTTTTTAATATCATCAAAACACTCGGCGCAGGATACCTCATTTACATCGGTATCAAATCGTTATTCGCTAAAAAGCCAAAGGCACGTGAAGGCGGCGAACTGATAGCCCCTGAACATAAAAAAGATTTAAGTACCTTGCAGGCCATTAAGCTTGGGTTTTTGACGAATGCCCTGAATCCAAAAGCCACACTATTCTTTTTAGCTTTATTCACGCAGGTTATTAGTCCAACTACACCAGCCTGGGCGAAAAGTATTTACGGCGCGGAAATGGCTATTGCCACGTTTATTTGGTTCAGTATTGTGGCCACGGTCATGACCCACAAGCGAATCAACAAAGCCTTTGGCGGCATCAAACACCACATTGAACGAGTTTTTGGCGTGGTGCTGATTGCCCTTGGATTAAAAGTTGCCTTAGGAACTAAATCATGAGTGATTTAACACCAGAACAAGAAAAAATTTGGGAAGGCCTGACGGCTGGCTTTGAGGTGCCAGAAATCGATCAAGCACCTATACGACTGCAGGTTGATGCCATACTTGAAACGCCCGCTGAGTTACTTGTGGCAATCCATGACAATCAACCACGACTGACGGCCGAAGAACGAGAGCTGGCGGATGATTTTTTTGCTTTGTTTTGGGAGCGTGGTGACTTGAAGGCGGCGATTGCCGAGCTGCCCTACCGGCAGGGTGATTTTGGTTTGGAGATTGTGTTACGCTTTCCTAGTAGCGAAGAGGTGGGTCAAGGTTAATGAGCAAGCGCGATTATTATGAAGTTTTAGGCATTGGCAAAGAAGCCAGCGCCGACGAAATTAAAAAAGCTTTTCGCAAAGCTGCCATAGAACACCACCCCGACAAAGGCGGCGACGAGACCAAGTTCAAAGAAATCAACGAAGCTTATGAAGTATTAAAGGACGACAAAAAACGCCAGCGTTATGATCAGTTTGGCCATGCTGGGGTCGGTAACGGCGGCGGTGGAAATCCATTTGAAGGCTTTGGCGGCCAAAATGTTAACTTTGACTTTGGTGATTTGGGTCTGGGCGATATTTTTGGCAGTTTTTTTGGCGGGCAAGCGCAGGGCCAAGGACGACAAAAGCGTGGCCGTGACGTAGAAACAGAAGTAGTCATTAGCTTTGAAGAAGCCGTTTTTGGCACGCAGGCAGACATTAATTTACGTTTAGATGTGGTCTGCGAACACTGCAAAGGCACGATGGCTGAACCCGGTCATGACCTAAAAACCTGCGATACCTGTAAGGGTTCTGGCCAGGTGGTGACGGCTATGCGCACGGTGTTCGGCAACATTCAGCAGGCCACAGTTTGTCCTACGTGCAAAGGCGCGGGCAAAATTCCAGAAAAAGCCTGCAGTGTGTGTAGCGGCAAAGGTACTCAAACCAAGAACCAAGAAATTGGCCTTAAAATTCCGGCCGGCATAGACGATGGTGCGACTATTCGTCTGCACGAACACGGCCAGGCGATTGCCAACGGCCCGCGCGGCGATTTATACGTTGGCGTGCGTGTACGACCGCACAAAAAATTCACCCGTGAAGGCGACTTAATCTTGAGTGAAGAATACGTTGGCATGGTAGAAGCAGCCTTGGGAACAGAAATAGACGTAGATACCGTAGATGGCCCAGTTAAGATGAAAGTTCCTGCTGGCACCCAAAGCGGCACTGACTTTAAGCTGTCAAACCACGGTGTACCACACATAAAGCGCGATACTCGTGGCGCCCACATTGTGACTGTTATTGTAGAAACGCCGACTAAATTGAGCAAAAAACAACAAGAATTGCTAGAAGAGTTCCAGACACAAACTGGTGGCAAGAAGTTTTGGCACTAGCGAACCCCTTGAGATAAGAGACATAAAAGGTTATGCTTGTGAGCAGAGATTGCTCGCATGAAAAAGCACATCAAAAAAATTATCAGTCATCGCCGTTACGGTAGTTGGCGCACCCGCAAAAAATTACAGATGCCGCTGGCTTTTGCCAGCCTGTTTGCGGTAATCATGGTTATTTACGGTGTATCGCAATTATTTGCCGCCACAGCGGTCACCTTTACGCTGACACCAACCCCCCAAACGGCAACTGTTGGCCAGACAAAGTCATTCACCATTAGCATGAACCCCGCCAACCAAGACATAAACGGCGGTACGGTGCGCGTAAACTACGATGCCAACCGCTTTACCTTTAGCAAATACACAGCTGCCAGCACGCCGTTTACCATTTCGAGCCAAACCAACGGTTCAGGCTACTATTCGTTTAACTTTCAGTCGTATTCGGATGTTAAGACAAACATCACCTTTGGCACGCTCGATTTGGTTGTAAAGCCAGCCAGTGCCACGGTAACCACGGCTTTAACGTTTAACAGCACAACGCGCGCCTATGAAGGCTGGCCATGGAGTCCCAGTTATTACACCAGTCAGCTGACGGGCGCTAACTTGACGGTTCAGGTGCCAATTAAGCCGGTTGTAACCGTATCGCTCAATCCTGCATCAATCGCCTATAACGGCTCAACTACCGTTTCTTGGCTGGCAACTAACAGTCCAACAACGTGTTCAAACGACTTTGGTGGTCCAGCAGCGGCAACTGGTTCACTGCCGGTAAATAATCTGACAGCTAACAAAACCTTTACGGTGACGTGTAGTAACAGCGCTGGTTCGGCTAGTGACGCAAAAACAGTTACCGTAGGCGCTAAGCCTTCGGGCTCTGGCGGTGGTTCAGCAGGCGGCGGTTCTGGTTCTGGCTCGGGTTCTGGCTCAGGTTCCGGCTCGGGCTCCAGTTCTGGAGGCGGCTCGAATCGAGGTGGTACAAGTTCTGGATCAGGCTCCAGTTCTGGCAACGGAACGCAAACGCCAACTGGTGGTGAGACCACTAATCCAAATGGTCAAGCTGCGCTACCTGAAGATTTGAACGCAGACATTCCAGAAGACGACACAGCTTCAGACACTCCAACCGAGGAGACAGTAGTCGCAAAAAGAAAAGCACCAACCAAGGCGCTGATTCCAATTGTGGCCGGTCTGGCTGTTTTGGGTGGCAGTGCCTTTGTCTACTTTAGGCGGATTAAGCCAAAGTCACGTTTACCAAAAGCCACAAACGTAAGTAGTGGTTTGTTTGATGGTGCCGCAAAGGGCACCAAGGCGCATCCCGCACTTGGCGCGCTGGCGACCAAACACAAACGTACAGAAGACGAAGAACCAATCGAGGAACTGCCTGTAGCCGAAGAACAAGCCCCTCAGCAAGGCCCCGTCAATATGGGTCACCTGCCAGAAGAAGAAATCGCGCCAGTAGAACCAGAATCAGCCATGCCAGAAGAGGCTCAAGTTGCCGAAACCGTCACAGAACCAGAACCACTTCCTGAGCCCGCACCGACGCCACCAGCTCCTGAGCCTCTACCAGAGCCTGAGCCACAGATACCTGAAGAGCCTGTTGTGGTCCCACCAGCTCCCGCGCCACCGGTTGAAAACCCCGAACTTTACCCAGCCGTTCAGGTTTCTCAAGTCACGCTCAACAACCCTCCAGCTACTCCGGTTCAGCCGCAAACAGACTTGCAACTGGCTGGTCCAACCATGCCTACGCCGGCGCAACCAGCGTGGCAACAGGGAGTTGTCCAGCATAAAGCGCCAAAAGATGAACCAAAAGACATGTTTGAGCTGGCCAACGAAGACCCGGGCAGTTTCGGCAGTACGCAAATAGCCGAGGCGCACACCAAAGAAAAGACCAAATAACATGAAGCAGCTTAAAAACAACCAAGCCGGATTTATTCCCATGATGTTATTCTTTTTATTCCTGATGGTTCTTGGTATCTGGTTTGTCTATAGCCGCGTTAGCCACGCAAACTAGTCGACAGCCGCTTTGGTTGTATGAGACTATAGTAACTATGAAGATTTTATTGGTTGGCGGTTACGCCTCGGATGCCGAAGAAAACCCCGCGCTGCAAGAATTCACCGAATATATCAACTCAACATTAGGCGCAGAAGCCGAGACTACGTCGATTTATCTGGACCAACTCATTTTTACCATTGCACCTGGTGTATTCACTATGACTAATGGCTTAAATGGAGATCAGCTGCAGGGTTTTGACGCTATTTACATACGAGGCCCCAAAATGCGCCTGCGCAGCGAGCTTGCATACTATGTCAGTCGTTTCTGCAAGTTTAATGGAATAAAGTGCGTCAATGACTATTCGCTTTACTACCCAGGTACAAAAGTCGCGCAGGCCATCAAATTCCTAGAAGCGGAAGCTCCGTTTCTGGAAACTATCTACAGCTTGGATAAGCAGATGCTGGCTACGTCAGCTGTTCAAGGCTTTGATTTTCCGTTTATACTCAAAACAAGTGTTGGTTCGCATGGCGACTCAAACTATCTTGTGAAATCACAGGAGGAGTTGCAACAGATTCTAAGCGACGAGCCCGATACTAAGTTTTTGGCACAGGCATACTGTCCGAATGACCGTGATTATCGATTGTTGCTGATGCAAGATCAGCATTTAATTTTTGAGCGTCGTGGAAGCAGTGATACGCACATCAACAACACTTCTAAAGGTGGGGAAGCACAGCACACGCAAGAAGCTTTGCCGGACGAAATAATAGAAAAGGCCAGAAGTGTTTCCCAAGGGCTTGGTTTGATGATTGCTGGCGTGGACGTTATGCCTCGGTTAGATACAGGCGAATTCTTCTTTTTAGAAGTCAACTCGCAACCGCAGCTCCGCACAGGCGCCCTGTTGAACGAAAAACAAAGCTTGCTCCGCGAATTTCTCTTACAAAGTAACTAAGCCACTTTGTACGGCGATGTACTCATAATAAACAAGACGTTGCGATGTTCAGAATCGGCAAAAGACACCTTGTTTGTTTGGCCGGCATTATTCAGCGTATCAACTAAGAAGGTCCCTTCCGGGCTTATAGAACCCTCACACTCTTCGTAAATTAGCTCTTCGAGCGATGTATCGTAGCCAAGAATTCGACAGCACACCAAAAACTCCAGTTTGTTATCTAGATTGCAGTCGTCGTAGTGTGCTTTGATTACTTCTTCTACTTTTTGGATCATTTCTAGGTATATGGCTTGGCGTTCTGGTGCTACAGGTCGTTCATAGAAGTTCGTCTCGCCAATTATGCAGTGCGTATAGAGGTAAATGAGCAGTAATGTGTCGCTTTTTTGAGATAGGTCGTAACCTCGTCCCATGGTATAAAAAACCGACGTATCTATTGGCCCTGTTTTGTCCGGATACAAGATGTGTCTGATTAGGTAGAGAAAATTGATGGCATAGGTAGATAATACGCGCATGGCGGCTTCATCATGCAAGAGTGTGTCTGCTAAATTTTGTAACTCTTCGAGTGGTGTAATCTGTAAAAACTCCTCTCTGACGTCTGTATTGTAGATACTTAGCAAATGACGAACGCGAAATAAACTAAGCATCAGTCCACGTAAGCTAGGGTACTTAGCGAAGTAGGGTGCTCGTTCGGTGGCGGCATTTATAGGAGTTTCCGGCAGATTATGCAAAACGTCTCGCAGCATATCAGTAGTTGTGGTTTCGGGAGGCAAAACATACGACTTCATCGCTGCTAACTGCTGCTTGCAGACTGGGTCATTGTTCCAAGCGGCTAGACGCGAGGCAAAGTGAAACTGTTTGTCCTGTGGAAGCTGGTTAAAATTATCTAGATAATACTGGCGCACCTGTGTTGCTAAATCCATAGAATAACCGTACCACAAACACCATATACGCGCACCAATCAAAAGAGCAATAATCATTGACTTTATTAACCATAAGTGCTATAATAAACACCTGTTGTACATGTGTCATTTACTTTACAATGACACCTATACAAAAGAATAAGAATTATGAGCAAATACCCAGTTATTATCGGACGCGCAGAAGGCATCGACATCAGCGGTGTCGTTTTGAATGTACCCGCCAAAATTGACTCCGGTGCCTTTCGCTCATCTATCCACTGCAAAAGTGTTAAAGAAGTTAGCAAGGGTGATACAAAGATTCTAAAGGTTACGCTGTTGGGGCACCCGTGTGCGCCGGTAGAGTACCCAATGGAATTTACTGATTATGAGAAGGTGAACATTACCAACTCGTTTGGTCATGAAGAAGAACGCTTCGAGGTAAAGCTCAAGATTAAACTTGGTCCTAAAATCTTTAGCTCCTCATTCACTTTGGCCGATCGCGCCAACAACTTGTTTCCAGTTCTTGTCGGTCGTAAATTGCTGAAAGGTCGTTATATGGTTGACGTTTCTAAATCAAGCATTGACCGCTTGGCGCTAAAGAAAGAATTTGGCATCACTACACCAATTGACGAAGAAGACGCCGAGGACTAAGCATGAATATCGTTATTTTGTCGAAAGGTCCGGGTAACTACTCAACCCGTCGCCTAAAAGAAGAAGCCAAACTGCGCGGTCACAACGTTCGCGTGGTCAACTATGCCAAGTGCTACGTAACCGTAGAAAGCGGCAATCCGGTTATTCGTTATAAGGGTGAAGAAATTCATGACGTTGACGTGGTTATTCCGCGTATTGCGGCTAGTCTGACCAAATACGGATCGTCTATTGTGCGCCAGTTTGAAATGCTGGGTATTTTTACTACCACCAGCTCAATCGCCTTGGTTCGTTCGCGTGACAAATTGCGCAGCATGCAGCTACTTGCTCGTGCCGGCGTAGGTATTCCCAAGACGGTTTTTGCCCGTGAAACTGCTGACGTAGACGACGTTATAGAACAAGCTGGTGGTACGCCGCTTATCATCAAGGTTGCTCGTGGTACGCACGGCAACGGCGTGGTGTTGGCCGAGACCAAGAAAGCCGCCCAAGCTGTGATGCAAGCCTTTTATGTGGAGGGTGTGAACTTTTTGGTGCAAGAATACATTGAAGAATCGGCTGGTACCGACATTCGTGCCTTTGTCGTAAACGGCAAAGTCGTGGCCAGCATGAAGCGTCAGAGTCTTGATGATGATTTTCGCTCTAACTTGCATCAAGGTGGTGAAGGCAGCACTGTAAAACTGACTGATGAAGAACGCAAAACCGCTCAAAAAGCCGCCAAGGCCATGGGCTTGTCGATTTGCGGTGTTGATATGATGCGTTCTGATCGCGGACCGCTTGTACTAGAGGTGAACTCGAGCCCTGGTTTTGGTATAGAAAAGGTGACTGGTCGCAACGTTGCCAGCCACATCATGGATTACATCGAACAAAACGCCAAGCGCAAGCGTCGACGTGACCGTGTTGGTGCCTAAGATATACTTAGTAGTATGAAACGCTATCTAGTTGTAATCGCGGTGGTTGTAGTGGTGCTGCTTCCTGCAATTTTGCTGCGCAAGCCAGCTTCAGCACCGAGTGGCGAAACACCTCAACCCAAAGAATCAGTTACAACTAAAACCATAGCTATTGACGACGAGCAGTTCACTGTGGAGGTTGCCGATGAACCAATAGAGCAGCAAAAGGGCCTTTCGGGACGCAAGACGCTCGATTCACGCAGCGGCATGCTCTTTGTTTTTGACGTTCCAGCTCAGCAGTGTTTTTGGATGAAAGACACGCTGATTCCGCTTGATATGTTGTGGTTCGATGAATCATACAAGCTAATTCACATAGAGCAAAACGTGCAGCCAGACAGTTATCCAAAGAACTTTTGCCCAAACACCGACGCCAAATACGTAGTTGAGCTCTCAGCTGGTTCCACGGCTCGTAACAACCTAAAAATCGGCAACATACTTAAGCTTAACTAACCGTGGTATGATGTGCGCATGCCACCGGTTATTCTACTCGGTTTGATTATGGGCTTACCGCTCATACTGTTCGCAGTTTTGCGCGTCAAACCGCTGTACCTTTTCACCACCATTATTACCGGCTACCTATGGGTACAGTATTTGGGTGAACCAGCAGAGCTTATGCTGGATTCGCTTGTAAACATGCGCTATCCAGACGTTGTGGCTCGCTTAATTTTACTGCTTCTACCATTGGCTCTGACACTATTTTTCATGAAGGGCAGCTTGCCTGCAAGCAGCTTGCCGTTTCAATTCTTTCTGTTGGTCGCCAACAGCCTGTTACTGGGAACTATAGTCATAAATAACCTGACGCCAGGCTTACAAGCTAGCTTGCAGAGTACAAACGCTGGCAGCATTGCTCATCAATCAAGTGATGTTTTAATTGCCGGAATTGCCGGATTACACGTGCTAGTTATGTGGATTATGCGCCCACGCCATGACAGTGGTCATGGTCACCGCAAAAAGAAACACTAAAAAGAGAGGGGAATGTCCCCTCTCTTCGAACTCGATTTACTATTCCATCTAGACAACTGGAGTTGTTGGAGGCGTAGTTGAGTCGGTTGGTGCTGCTGGAGCTTCTGGAGCGGCAGGTGCAGCCGGTGTTTCTACTGGAGCAGCTGGAGCTGCGGGTTCAGCTGGTGCTGGAGTAGCGTCTGCTGCTGGAGCAGCCGCGTCGGTTGGTGCTGCTACTGGGTCTGCGACTGGTGTAGCTGGTGCATCATTCTTCTTTTTGCCGAATAATCCAAATAACATGTGTAAATTCCTTTTAATTACTTTATTTAAGCATAGGCGTTATGCGCCATCTTTGCAAGTTTTTTACAGATTGACTTTTTTGCCAAAATACGGATAATGTAAGGAGTTAATTTTCCAACTGCGGGTCTATAGCTCAGTTGGTAGAGCAGAGGCCTTTTAAGCCTCGTGTCCCGGGTTCGAGCCCCGGTGGACCCTCCAATGAAAATGCCTCAGCTTGTCTGGGGTCTTTTCATTGGTAGATGTCACCAGGCGCGAGAACCCAATTACTGCGAAGCAGCGGGTTCGGTGAAGCGAGGACGCGCGCAGGAGTTTACTCGGAGCACGCCGCAGTGGAAGAGCGAAGCGACCCCGGTGGACCCTCCATCTAAAACGTCCTAGCTTTTGCTAGGGCTTTTTAATTGATTGTTTATATAATGATGTAAATGAGTAAAGCGCAATCTTGGGAAAACTGTGATGATGATATAAAGCAGTTTGTTCTATCCTGTGTGGACATCATCAAGTTAAACCTATCAGACAGTTTAGTTGGTGTTTACTTACATGGCTCACTTGCGATGGGTAGTTACTACCGTCCTAAAAGTGATATTGACCTTATCGTAGTAGCTCAAAGCAACTTATCTATAACCTTAGTTAAGGAGACAAACCAGGCCATAGCTCGTCTTTCCGAAACTCGACCTACAACAGGCGGCCTAGAACTTAGCATAATCACAGCAGAAGTCGCAAAGAAATTACCTAATCCAATACCTTATGCACTTCACTATAGTCCCGCTTGGCACAAACATATAATAAACGACAAAGTTGATTATAGTGGTGTGAAAACCGATACCGACCTGAATTCTCATGTTATGTATATAGTAAAGCGGGGTAAAACTCTATATGGAAAATCTATTAATGAGGTGTTTGGGAAACCTGATTGGCAGACATTTATAGATGCCGCAATGGACGACTTTAATTGGATAGTCAAAGACGAAAATATTCTTGAAACACCTTTTTATGGTGTACTGAATATCTGTCGCGTATTTCAATTACATCAAGAAAATACTCAAGAACCGCACAGTAAGGATGAGGGTGGAGAGTGGGCATTAAGTAATCTGCCAAAGGAATTCCGTCCAATTATTCAAAAAGCTTTGGAAGTATATCGCTCGAGTGCCGCAGTCGGTGAAGAACAAAGACGGCGTGGTGGTGTTGAATGGGATAAAGAGCGACTATTGGCTTTTCGCGATTTTGCAAAAACACAAATCAACTAGTTGAAAATCAAAAGACTCCTGCGCGCTTAGGAGTCTTTCGCGTGGACTAGTTGTTATTGTTATTCAAGTTGTTCATATGGCCTCCTTTCTCCATTGCGTTAATCATGCGCGTGAGGCCGATCCCGCCTCCGCTGCGCGGAAAGAAATCTAAGTTTAGGAATTCGTGCAGCTCTTTTTCTACGCGCTCTTTGCCGAACAGCTCGAATAGTTTGTCGGCGTATTTCCCATTGCTGATTGTGTAGAATTCGTTGGTCATTTGGCGTACGTCGGTACTGCGTTCGGCACTGCCGATGGTTTCGTGACCGTGCATTATCACGTCAATTTTGTGAGCGTGTGTTGCGCCGTTCTTTTTCATGTTCCAAAACGGTGAGGTGCGCATTGGGAAGTCTTGGCAAAAGACAATCGGTCCAAAGTCTTGTTCCATCTGTGCCTCGTGAGCGTGCGTCAATTCTTTGGTTTTATAATGTTTGGCTAACTCGTCGTAGCTTTTGTATACGAACTCAGGCCCAAAGCCCATGTATTCCAGCAGCTCTTTTTCGAACTTTCGCAACTCATCAATGCCGCCCGGCAGTTCGAACTCGAACATCGGAAAGATGAGTTTGTGTCTGCCTGGCACTGGCTTCGGCTCGTTCCGGTAACTGGTGCTTACACAAAAAACGCCCGGTAATTCCGGGCGAGTAAGTAGCTCGTATTCCAGCCACATTTGGCCGGTTTGCGGCAGCGGCCACACCTCGCCCATGTAGTTGTAGGTGGCGACTGTGTCTGGGTCCTCGCAGGCTGCCAGAATACTCAGGCGGTCTTGCGAGTGAACTTCCAGAAAGCCCTTGCTTAGGCAAAAGCTGCGCAGTTTGTTGACCACGTAGCTGAACGCCGGCGCGTTCTCGACACCTTTATAGTTATTAATCATTAGCACCCCCTCCTTGTTGGGTTATTAAATTTGAATGCATAAAAAAACAGCCCCGAAGGGCTGTTTTTTGGAAAATGAATTCCCGTGGTCATCATGACGTCGGGTTCCTTTTCGTATGCATTGTGATAAAGGTTAACACACCTAAATTAGCAAAGGCAAACAAGTTTGATAAATATCACACATCGGGCTAAGGATGCCCCCAGTAGACGATATAACAACAGATGTTACGGCTGGGGTTTAGGGGTCTTTTTGCTTAAGAGACCCTTCTTTTTGGGAACCAGTGTGGCATTTAGCATGTCGGCGTCAAAAGCAGCCGGAACTTGCTCGTACTTGGCGTAAAAATAGAGTGCTGTGTTTAGGATGTTTGAAGCTGTTACTTCGATTGTTGCGAGAGCAATGAGGGACAACATAAACAGAATCAAGAACAAAATGGCACCGAAGGCGCCAAGGTTGAATAGAATCAAGCCTAGCACGAACCAAATTGGAATGAATATCAGCAAGTAGAGCAGGAACATAAGGCCGCCAAAGCCTACGCGGCCAGCAATGTTTTCACCCCACCGAGAGATGAACAATTTGCCTGACTTCTTGATAGCGGCTGGCGCGCCGATTTTTTCTTCCACAATCACTGGAATAGTGAATAAGTTAGCGAGTTTCCAGATGGCGCCAAGTATGCGACTGACAATCAAACCCAACAAACGGTTTTCTTCTATGAGATGCAGAATGTAGCCAACAGTAGTGGTGATGATGGAATAGACAAAGATTGGACCTTTTTTGGCCCACGCAACGTCCATGTAGTGCTGATAGCTTTCTGATTTACCGCGGAAGATATCCAGCGTGTGGGCGGCTAGGCCAGCCGTGTAAAGAAAGGTTATGAAGAATGATAATACGTAGTAGATGACAATGACTATGAAGCCAAAAGCAGTCGGGTTATATTCCGTTTGGCCTTGCAAGTTTAGGGTAGGGGTTAGTAGCACGTCTTTTCCCAAGAAGAAAACGCCGCACATAGCGAGTAGAAATACTAGGTTGATGACACCCGCAATAAAGGGGTAACGAACGAGCTGCTTGTTGTTTTTCAGCACACGCAAACTTTGCTTCATCAGAATCCATGAAGTTTTGATGCGTTTGAAGAAGCCTTTCCTTTGACCATTGGCTTCGAACTTAGCTGGTGATGCCTGTCCAGCGCTTGCTGGTTGAACGGCACCTGGACTACTTGGAACCATTTGTTCCTGTACCCCCTTAAAAGCGGCCGTTATGTTTTCTTCACTCCATCCGGCACCTCGCAGCTGTGCCGAAATCTCATTGGGATTTAAGCCAGTTTGAATTTGTTGGTAAACGTAACTCTTTAGTTTCTCTATATCTTCCATAATAGGTATAACTGTAAACTAAACCGTAAGAATTTACTATGTTTTTACTGAGAGGTTATTCCTATCACGGAGCTATGTTAGAATAACAGATAGAAAACGGAGAAAAGTATGTCTGGACACAGTAAATGGTCAACCATCAAACGTCAAAAAGGACTAAAAGACGCTGCGCGCGGAGCGGTTTTTACGAAACTTGGCAATGCTATTGCGCTCGCTGCTCGCGGTGGGGCCGATCCAGATACCAACTTCTCACTTCGTCTTGCAATAGACAAGGCCAAAGCTGCAAACATGCCTATGACCAACATCCAACGGGCAATTGACCGTGTGACTGACAAATCAGCAGCAGCCGTGCAGGAAGTGTTGTATGAGGGCTACGGGCCAGGTGGTACGGCCATCTTGGTGGAGTGTGCGACCGACAACATTAACCGCACCTATCCAGAAGTGCGCTTAGCCTTTAGCAAACACGGCGGCAACATTGCCGAAAAGGGCGCCGTGGCGTTCCAGTTCGCTCGCAAAGGCATGTTGCGCGTAAAAGGCGGTGGTGATGATTTGATGATGGCTGCGCTAGAAGCCGGTGCCGAAGATGTTCAAGACGAAAGCGAAGAATCGGTTATTTACACTGCACAAAATGACTTGGCAAAAGTCCGTGATGGATTGAAGGCGGCTGACATCGAGATATTGGAAGCTGAACTGACGTATGTTCCTCAAAACACTGTTGCCGTAGACGATGCAGCCACAGCTGGCAAAATTATGCGCCTCATGGACGCTTTGGACGATCAAGATGATGTGGTAGCCACTCACGTAAACTTCGACATTCCAGAAGAACTTCTGGCAGCATAATGAAAAAACAAATTCGTCTGGCTCTCATAATTTCACTCTTTTTTGTTGTTGGGCTCTATTTTGCAACGGTGAACTACAAAGAAGGCACCTATGGTATGCCTTTTGGAGAAACGCAAATACTTTACGTGTATCAAAATGCTGGGACGCACGATTACCAAGCGAACGGCCCGTTCACCTCAACCTATGCGCGGACGTATGAGGTTGACGGCTGTCCTTGTTACGGCCTTCTGAAACCGTTTGTGGTTGTGCCATTGATCTTTACCTGGCAGTTTCTGGCCAATGTAATACTATGGTCGATGCCAATATTTGGTACGATACACGTAATGAGGAAAAAACATGCGAATACTCGGGATTGATCCAGGAACGGGAATACTAGGTTTTGGCGTGATTGATATTGACGCCAAACGCAAACCGCATTTGGTAGACGCGGGTGTAATTCGTACGCCAGTTCATGAGGATACATCGGTTCGTTTAGTGACTATTTATGACGAATTAACATCCATTATTAAAGACAATAAGCCAGATGCAATGTCGGTTGAGAAACTGTTTTTTGCTCAGAACGTGACGACAGCTATGACGGTGGCGCAAGCTCGCGGCGTGGTTTTGCTTTGTGGCAAACAAAATAAGTTGGAACTCGCTGAATACACGCCACTCCAGATTAAACAGGCGCTGACTGGCTACGGTCGCGCCGACAAAAAACAAATGCAAGAAATGGTGCGTGTCATCTTAGAGCTCCAAGAAGCCCCCAAGCCTGATGACTGTGCCGATGCCTTGGCTGCGGCTATCTGTCATTCGATGACAATATAAAGCTTCACGCAATGATTGGCTTTTACTTCTCTAATGATTTGCCAATCTTTGGCTCATCATATATTCTCTCTGGTCGTTCGAATATGAGATAATAGCTTTAATGATTGCACGATTAAGAGGGGAAGTTATAGAACACGCGGGTTCGCAGATTGTCGTGGACTGCGGTGGTGTTGGCTATGCCGTGGTTGTGGCAATTGACGAGCAATCAACATTACCAGTCGGAAGCCGCGCAGACCTCTATATTTCTGAACATATTAAAGAAGACAGCCATGACTTATTTGGCTTTGCCGCCAAAACAAGACAGTTGCTATTTGATTTATTAACAACCGTAAATGGCGTAGGGCCAAAAGCCGCCATGGCAATTATGAATAGTGGCAGCGAATCGCAAATTAGAACTGCGATTGCCAATGGTGACACCAAATTTATTACGGCCGCTAAAGGCATTGGCAAAAAAGTTGCCGAACGGTTAGTTGTTGATTTGAAGAACAAAGTAGGCCTCACGGCCAGTGAGTCGGCTACCGACTTTTTGGGCGCCGCACCAGCAACTGATGAGGCGGTGCAAGCACTGACAGCTCTCGGCTATTCTGCTGACGACGCTTCGCAAGCCCTCGCCTCGATTTCAAAAGACCTGCCAACCGAAGAGCGCGTCAAACAAGCCTTGAAAGGAACGACCGCGTGAAAGCAATCATTGATTTTGGAATTTCGGTTAATGGAATGATCGCTAGAGAAAATGGTGATGAAGATTGGCTGCCCGAAAGTGGTTGGAGTGAGTTTTTAGAACAAATAGAAAAATATGGCAATGTGATTATAGGACGTGAAACCTATGAGTTGGTCAAAGAAAAATACGAGCACGATAATTTTGACGCCATAACTGGTGTTTTGAAAATCATTGTTACAAGAAATAAAAACTACCGAGCTCCTGATGAGAACTACATAATTGTCCATAGCCCAGAAGAAGCGCTCGAAATCGTAGCAAAGAATAATTTAGAACTGGCTTATGTTGGCGGCGGCGGCAAATTGGCTGGATCATTCTTCCAAGGTAAGCTCGTGGAAGGTTTGCATCTGACTGCTTACCCTACAATAATAGCCAAAGGCAGGCCCTTTACCGGTGGTGACGATTTTCCCGACGTAGAGATGGAACTCCTGCAAGTTAAGGTGGATAACGGTAGAGTCATATTGGACTACAAGGTGCATCAATAATTATGAAATGGCCAGAAATAGACGAGCAGCTTGGTGCGTACGAGCGGTCATTGACGGCATTCGTAAGTGCACTGCACATGCCCAAAGATTTGTTTCGTTTTCCCGACCATTTTGCAATCAAGTGTGCGGATGAACTGGATTATCTAGAAACGTGTCAAGAATTCGCTACGGAAGTCGTAGATGGCAGCATGTGGGAACTACCAGAAGGTGGACGTTTGCTCGCCTCGGCACAACTGGCAGGCAAAATTACGCTTGGTGGTCATGAGTTTGGTTGGGTGGAAATCATGCAGCCAAGGCCTGGCAAAGAGACTTCAAAAGGCTTTGTTGAACATACTGAATTCCATGCGGTTGATTATGGGGCTGCAGAACAAAGGCTCAGACGATGGGGGGTTGAACATGTACCCGATGGTAATAGTGGCCATAAATGGTTGAACGTGGTGATTGATGACGAGGGGCGGGAAGTAAAGTTTAATGATAGACCGCTTGTTGATGTGCTGGCATGGGAACATGAACACGAGATGCTTCGTCCGGTTAAACTAGGAGCACAAAGCTAATGGCGATTGAACGGATTGTACACGCGACTTCGAATCCACAGGATGATCCGGTGGAGGTTGAGTTAGAAGTTACGCTGCGGCCGGCTGATTTTAAAAACTATATTGGCCAAGAGCAGGTAAAAAACAATGTTGGTTTGAGTATAAAGGCGGCTAAAAAACGTGGCGAACCACTCGATCACATTTTGCTTCACGGCCCCCCCGGGCTTGGTAAAACCACGCTCGCAAACGTTATCGCACGCGAAATGGGCGCCAATATTCGCATCACCTCAGGACCGGCAATTGATCGCGCGGCCGATCTGGCCAGCATGCTGACCAACCTGCAAGACGGTGACATTTTGTTCATAGACGAAATCCATCGTTTGAGCAGGCAAGTAGAAGAAATTTTGTACAGTGCCATGGAAGACTACGCGATTGATATTATGCTTGGCAAAGGCCCAAGCGCGCGCTCTATGCGGCTTGATATTCCAAAATTCACGCTGATTGGTGCCACGACTCGAACTGGTTCGTTAGCCGCGCCTCTCCGCGATCGTTTTGGCCACATCTACCGATTAGAGTTCTATAGCCCCAAAGAAATCGAACAAATTGTGCAGCGCTCGGCCAAAATTTTGGGCAGCGAAGTCAAAGCTGGTGCGGCCGAACTCATCTCTCACCGTTCCCGCCTGACGCCGAGAATTGCCAACAGGCTCCTAAAGCGAGTGAGGGATTACGCTGATGTAAATGGCGACGGTATTATTGATGAGGTTCGCACTACCGAGGCACTAGCCATGCTCGATATTGATGAACTGGGGCTCGACAAAGCAGACCGCAGGTTACTCGAAGCCATCATCGACAATTACAAAGGCGGGCCAGTTGGTGTGGAAACGCTGGCCGCACTGCTGGCCGACGAACGCAGCACTATAGAAGATTACTTTGAACCATATCTACTACAGATTGGCTTGCTAGAACGTACGCCAAGGGGTCGCAAAGTGACGCATAAAGCGTATAATCATTTAGGTAAAAAACCAGCCAAAAACCAAACGGAGCTACTATAAATGGAATGCACTGACCCCAACCAACTATCAGCACGCGGTAAAGCGTTCTTCAAAATGATTGAGTTTGATAGTGAGGAGCGTCTTGTTGGTGAAATCAAAAAACATCCATTCGGCTTGTTTATTATTTACGCCAGCGGCTCATTCGTCACGGCACTCCTGATGATTGCTCTGATAATTGTTCCACTAGCGGTTAAGTCTGACCCAACGGCTACCTTTGACATCGCCTCTATTCGTACGGCTCTTATTGTAGTTGGTTTCTTGCTGTTACTGCTGAGCATTGGGGTTACTATGATTGCCGCATACTTGTATCAAAACAACGTGGTCCTTATTACGAATGAAAAGTTGACGCAGCTGCTGTATTTGTCGCTCTTCAATCGCAAAATTTCACAACTCAGCATTGGCGACGTACAAGACGTTACGGTCAAACAAGTCGGGCTGTTCCCGCGAATCTTTAAATACGGCACGCTAACCATAGAAACTGCCGGGGAGCAGGACAACTACGATTTTACGTATACGCCATTGCCATACGAAACAGCCAAATTAATTGTTGGCGCTCACGAAGAAAACCTCAAGAAATACGGCAACTAAAAGTTATTCGGCGAAGGGGTTGTCACGGGCTTGGTCGAACAGGGCTTTGGCCTCTACGTTCTGGTCTTCAAGTTCTTGTATTTTCTCTAGTACGCTGGCGTCAAGCTTGGGCCGTTGTACGGCCTGGAGTTTTTCGGTTACGGCGTCTTCGCTCGGCTCTAAACGGCTGAGTTGATTGATTCGATAGACCAAAAAGATAATGATGAACAACATGCCAATAAAAAACGTAAATTTCACGTAGCGCTTAATGAACGCTATGAGCGGCTGAAGTTTGGCGAAAATGTCTTTTACGTCTAATTTCATGGCTTTATATACACCGTTAATGTTACTGAAAAATTCAAATTGCTGCGGTTTTGACTGTCAGGTTGAATGGCAATCTGCGCAACTTGAGCCGTTCGACGATTTTGCTCAAGCCGCTGCAAGAAAGAAATCAGTCGCGGATAGGTTGTTGGCCTTGCGGTGTCCGAGACGATGATAATATCTAATTCGTACAAGCCTTTAATGCCTTCAACTGGCTTGGCTTGAGTCAGCGGATTAGCTGCAGCGGCGGCCGCGGCGGCTTTGGCTTTTTCGTCGTCAGCCTTGGGGGCGGCTGCTGGTTTTTGACCAAGTGTCGAGTTGGGGAAGGTGACGCTAGAGATTTTAATGCCGCTTTGATCGGCCAAACTTATAATTTCTCGTACAGCTCGCGCCTGATCTTTGTCTTGCGGCACCACTTGCTTGGCAATCTCACCCAAGTCGGCATATGTTTCTAAGTCTTTTTTAGCCTTAACTAGCGACGTCTGCTGAGCCTCAATAACATTCACGTCAGCCTTTAAATTGACCAATTTTTCTGCCTGCTTATGCAGCATCATGTCGCCAACCACAATTGCGCCAATCACCACGCCAACCATCAGAACGACGCCCGCAATCATGGCGTAAAAGAAGCGTTTGGTGTTCATTGCTGCGCTCCTTTGGTAATCAGTAGGAACGGATTGTTTTTAGCAAACAAAGCTCGAACCTGGACGGTACAAGGATAATTGGCATTCGCGGCAGCGGCAGCGGCACTGGCGCACTGAACATTCACAATGTCGGCTTTTTCAAAAATTTTGTTTGCAGGATCTTGCAAGTTTATTTGTACCTGAGTGGCAGTTTGGTAGTCGCTTGTAGCGGCGCTGAGGTCTATACCCCCTTGGGTATCGTTAATACTAAGCTGCGTTAAGACCGCGCCATTTGGCAAACCGGCGCCAATCTGGCTGAGCAACTTAGAAAACAGAATCTGACGTGAAAGCACTTGAACAACTAACTTCAGACTGTTAGTCAAATCACCAACTTCTTTTTCGGTTTTTGTCAGGTTTTGCGCCTCCAACTGTTCATTGCCCAACTGAACCTGCTTATTCATTGAGCGAATTGAATTTTGCATATAGAGCTGACCCGCCATGACAACTCCAGCAATCAGCACGGTGGCAAACAACAGGGCAATAATCCAACCACGCAGAACGGTGTTACGTCTGGCGTAAACAATATCTTGTTTGGCTTCGGTAGGCAGAAGGTTAATCATCGGACTTTTTCCTCTGACAGCATATAATAGCTAGATAAAACAAGAATCATGAAAAAATCTCCCTGGGGTTGGTCAGCGCCAGGCCACAGACGGTCACATACATAGATTTTTCGACTTTGTTCGGCGGTTGCAAGTGCTTAAAGTCTAAGTTTTGCCAAGGGTCGCACATGCGAACTGGTAGGCGCAACAAATTTGTCATATGTTCTGATAGCCCGGGCATGTTAGCGCCACCACCCATGGTTACAATCTGGGCAATCTTGCGTTCGGTGCCAGATCGCTCTTCGTAGTAACGAATCATGCGGCGGATTTCTTTGACCATTTGTTCCAGAATTGGGGTTAGGCATTCAGTAATTTCTTTTTGTTTTTTGCTTAGGCCCAAACCGTATTTAGTCTTAATAACATGAGCTTCTTGGTGCGTGACGCCTAATTTTTTGGCAATTGCCTCGGTGAAGCTATCACCGCCGCCAGGGGCGGTACCGGTCACAATCAACCCATTATCATAAATGGTAATATCTGAAGATAGCGAGCCAAGGTCAATCAAAACTGTCGGTACATCACTTTGCTCAGCTTGTTTGAACAAGCGGCTGGCTGCACCGAGCGTACTCTCTACGGCCACAACCTCCAGTCCCAGCATGCGAGTCAGGACAACATATGAATCAACAATCTTTTTAGGAATGGCCACGACCAATATTTCTTGATCTTTCTCGGTTTTTCGAATGACGCTGTAGTCTACGTACAGGTCGTCAATCGGAACGGGTACGTATTGCTCGGTTTCCATATGAATAGCGTCGGCCAGGTCTTTTTCTTTGAGCTTAGGTAAGGTCACAGTACGCGTAAAGGTTCGAGCAGCCGGTACGGCTACGACCACGCGCGGGGTGGTAATATCGCCGATTAAATCTTTGCTGAACAGTTTGTGTACAACGCTGGCAATGGCCTCAGGGTCAGTAATCACACCGTCGGTTATGGCTTTGTCGTCAAAGCTGGCCACGCCATATCCACTGACAATCTGTTTCTTGCCTTGAGCTTCGATTTGCATGACTTTTAGGCTAGAAAAACCTATGTCTAGCCCAAAAACCGGTTTGTCTTGATAAAAATATGTTGCGTTGTTCATTGCCCGCCCGTAAAAAGCTAAAGCTTTAACTTGTTAGTAGTATACCAGTTACAACGTCGGAATGGTATCAGTTGGGCAGGTAGTTGTGTAGGCGCTAGCAGAAATAGCCCATTTTGCCCTAAAGTACTCTTCTAGGGCTTCAATTTGACGGCATTCCAGGGCCTTGTCGTAAACGACAATTTCGGCATAGTCACCGTTCAGGTAATTAGCTCCTGTAGCGCTGCCTCCGGTGCCGTTGCGTCGCCCACCAATGTAAAGCTGGTCGATGCTAAAGGTGTATGGCGACCCACTAGGGCTAATACCGGTTTTTGAGGCTGCGGGCGCCCCATTACCTTTCAATGTGCTAGTAATGGTATTGCTTGCGCCATCTATGGTGAATACTCCAGCAAAAATGTATGGAGTACTAGCGCAAGCCCCGCTGCACAAATAATCAGTTCTATTAGCGGCAGCTGAACCCGAATACAGGCTTGAAAATCCATTGCCGCTGCCATAGCGCAGCAGTGGAATAATACTGCTTCCCGCAGTCGTATCATTAGTTGCGGCAGCCGACATGCCACTAATAAAACGACCATCGGTACTAGAAGTTGTAAAATTCGGCTTAACGACCGCCATAACGGTAATTTCACGCCTGCCTGACAGGGCAGAGGTCAAAGTGCTAAGCAGCGTGCCGTTGGTAAAGCGGACCACACTCTTGCCATTAATTTGGTTATCAACTCGGGTTGGTTGGGTGCCGTAGGCAAAAGTAGCTGGCACGCCCCAACCAGTGACCGGATCCCACTCAAAAACTGAACCGTTGTTAACGCTTGGCACGGGCGCGCTGGCGGTGTAGGTGACCGTCAAGCGTGGACCCTTGCCGTAGCAGTTGCTGCTGCCAATCAAGTTGCCTTTGCAAATCTTGCGGCTACCGCTACCGGCGGTGCGGAGTGACCCAAAACCAAGTGTGCCATTGCTCCAGTTGGCGTTATTGACCATTTCTTGCACAATATCTTTAACGTCAAGAGCGACTGGGTTTCCAGGTGGAATGTTGTTTGTCGTTAAGTCAACATAGGCGCTGGTATGGCTGTTAACGTTTGTAATGCGGTTTTTGACTTGGCTGACGCCAGTGGAGGTAAAGTAAGGCAAATGCGGATCAACAGCTGTATTGTACAGACCATAAAAACGACTGGTGACCGAACCGCCACTACCAGATGGCGTGGCACCTGACACCTGTAAACTGGCCGAATTAATGGTGTAGCCTTTAGGTATGGTGGTGCTAAAAACGTAGCCGTTGTATAAGTCTTTGGCGGCTTGGGAACCACTACAGGCCAAAATATACTCCAGTGAATCACAAGTATGAGCCTCTATGTCGTCGCTGAGCCACGACAACAGGCCCTGGCTGCCATCGCTGACTTTTTCTTCGACAGTATCGTTTGGCAGAAGGATGTCAAGCACGCCCAAACCAGCTTGTGACGTATTAGTGCTACCTGTTGGTAGTTGCAGCAGCTTGGTTGTGTCGCTGGCGTCGAGCCACTGAATCGGCGAATAATCAGCCGGGGTTTTGCAGAGCGCGTAGGTTCGGATGATTTCGGAGCGGACATCGAATACATACCTCGCCGTGCTAGAAAGACGAGGCAGGTAGATGCTACCGGTGCCTTTGATAGTTTTACTCAAACCATCAGTGGATGTTTCGGTTACTTCTGATTTAAAGGTTAAACGATAACGGTCATTACTAATTAAATCCGTCTCAGGCGTGCCACCGTAGGCGCCACAAGCGGCGTTATTAAATTGTTCTTGAGCGTAATCAACCGCGGCTTTAGACGCCACCCGGGCCATTTGTATGTAGCTTTGCTTATAAGCTAAGTTTAGGCCGTTGTTTGCTTGTAGCAAGGCGGCATAGGCAACAATGGAAAGTATCACAATCATGAAAATGACAGTTGTCATTACGTAGCCGCTTTCGGACGATTTTTTCAAGCGCATTACTGATTCAGCCTCTTCAGGGTTATGCTGCTGGTAGAAAAAATATCTTCGGCGTAGGCCTTGTCTTTTAGCTGCAATTCAACTTTTACTTTGGTAGCAATTTCTGGTGTAGTCGTAACATTGTTGGAACTATCGTAATACGTCAGGGTAAAGTTGTTTAATTTATCAGTCATCAGACGATCTTCACCACACGTAGAAGTAGTTTGACCATGCGGGCAGGTTTGCTTAAAGAAACTGCTGCCGCAAGTAGCGGTAGTCGACGGCGCGCTTACGATTCGCTTGTACAAATTCGTACCGCTCGCAAAATAAATGACGTTGTTATAGAGCGGAGCATTGTCCAGCAGGTTAGTCGTACAACCCTCGGTATCTATAAAAACTGGCTCTCGATTTTCGCTGCGCCGGTTGTCAGTCAGGGCAGGCGTGGAAATAATCAGCGTTCCAGGCGTCGTGTTATTCTTCCAGCCGCCAGAAGGCTGGTAAGCATCAACCAAGCCGCTATTCAGCCCGCTGTTGAACGAGTTGGCGTAAAAAATATCATCCTGCATGCCAAAGGTTATGTTTTGAGCTTCTACATTCAGATTTATCAAAGAACCCTGCTGAGTGAGCTGCCCGTACAGGTTAAACAAATAGCTCATGGTTATGACAATCGTCAGCATGATAACAGGCGAAATAATAAGTACTTCAATCAGCGTAAAACCGTCTTGCCTCTTTTTCATTCTCATCGCCCTAACCCATTACTCTGTATAAAATCGGCGTACTGAATGTAGCGAATGTTGCTGCCGCTGCCAAAAGATATGTTGACCACTACTTGTTTCAAGTTAGCCGAAACGGTATTTATATGAACCTGGCCCACGCGTGGTGATTGCAAACTTGCCGGCAAACTAGAACTGAAATCTTCAACCAACTGCAGGCTGCCAGCCGGAGTTGTACTTGGCAGAGACGCAAAAGTACGGTTTTCGTAGTCTTGAATTTTGGCGAAGGCTAAGTTGTTTGCTGCAACAATGTCTAAGGATTTTTTGTTGATGTTCTGGATGGTGGTATAAGTCACCACAAACGCCCCAAAAGTCGTACCAATAATAATCAGCGTAATCAGCAACTCAACAATAGAAAATCCTGACTCATTATTTCGTAAACTCAACATGCGCATGTCTTGTGCAACTTCTAACCACTCGCATTAACGTTCTTACTGAGCGAAGAAATCGGACCCATCACACTGGCCGCAATAATACCCACGATGCTACCCAGCACCACAATCATCAGTGGTTCAATCAGGGCGCTCAAACTATCTATCATGACCGTCACCTCTTCTTCGTAAAAATCAGCCACTTTCACCAAAATGGTATCAATCTGGCCGGTTTCTTCGCCAACCGCCAACATCTGACTGACAATCAATGGGAAATGTTTACTCTGGCTAATTGGTTCGCTCAGTTGCTTACCATTTTTGACTGCTTTGGCGGCTTCTTTTAGCTCGGCCTCAATGACTTTGTTGCCAATCGCGCCGCCGGTAACTTCTAGAGCGTCTAGCACGGCTACGCCAGCGCCCATCAGCGAGGCAAAGGTTCTGGCAAAGCGGGCCACGGCAATTTTGGTCACAATATTTTTGATAATCGGAATCTTAAGTAATAGAGCATGGAACTTATATTTGCCGGCGGGGGTTCGAATGTAGCGCCGTATACCATAGCCAATAGCAACCGCCACAACAGCCATGAAAATGGCATTTTTTTGCATGAATGAACTCAAATTCAACATCGCCTGCGTGTAGACGGGAAGTTTGGCGTCGGGTCCACCAAGGTCAGTCAAGATTTTGGCAATTTTTGGAATGACGGCAATCATAATGCCAAAAAAGGCGATGACGGTAATACTCAAAATCACGATTGGGTACGTCATGGCGCCTTTAATCTTTTTACGCATACTGGCATCTTGTTCGACTTGAGCAGCAAGCCGCTTGAGGATTTCGTCCAAAATACCACCAGCCTCACCGGCGCGAACCATGTTGACATAAACCTCACTAAAGACGGTTGGGTATTTGGCAAAAGCGTCACCAAGGGCCATACCACCTTCAATGTCTTTGGTTATGCCGCCCACAACTTCTCTAAAGTATTTGCTCTCAGATTGGCTCTGCAAGGTAGAAAGTGACCTGGTTAAGGCCACTCCAGCACTGACCATGGTTGAAAGCTGTCTGGTAAAAATCACCAGTTCTTTGGACTTAACTTTTTTACCACGACTCTTGCCCGATTTAGCACTTTCTAACTTGATGACAACCGGGCGCAGCCCTTGTTTGTTGAGCATGCCAACCAGCGCGCTGCGGTCAGTTGCCTCGGCAGTGCCGTTAATTGTTTTACCTTCTTTGTTGGTGGCAGTGTAGGCAAATTTCATCTTACTTTTCCGTGGTTACTCTTAGAATTTCTTCAATTGTCGTCTGGCCGCGGAGGGCTTTTATGAAGCCGTCAACCTGCATGGTAATCATGCCTTCTTTGATTGATTGGACCTGAATTTCGTCGCTCGTATTGTTGCTCATGATTAGTTTCTGAATGGCCTCTGAATTACTCAACACTTCGTAAATACCCATGCGACCTTTATAACCAGTGTGACCACACGCCTCGCAGCCGCCGTCATGCGCCTTGTAGAGCTTTGTTATCTTTGAATCAGTCGTAGAAAGGGCGCTGGTATCAGCCTGGCTTTTTCCGGTGGCTACTTTGCCGATGCCGCCTGCTAAAGCCATTTCTTCCAGCTTATGAACTTGTTTCATAACGGCGGCCTGGTCAGTGCCAAAAATTTCCGCGACTTGTTTGAGGGTGGCAGCGTCTGGTGTGACAATCTCGCGGCAGTCTATACATAATCGCCGTACCAAACGTTGTCCAACTACGGCTCGCACGGTACTGGCAATCAAAAACGGTTCTATGTTCATGTCCAGCAAACGGGGCAGTGTAGTCGCGGCGTTGTTGGTGTGTAGCGTTGCAAAAACTAGGTGACCAGTCAGGGCTGCTTGTACGGCTATATCAGCTGTTTCGGAATCACGAATCTCACCAACCATAATGACGTTTGGATCTTGACGCATCAGGGCGCGCAAGCCGCTGGCAAAGGTCATGCCGGCTTTGGGATTCAACTGCACTTGGTTAGCACCAGGAATACGATATTCTACCGGATCTTCGACGGTCGAAATATTAATACTTGGTTTGTTGAGTAGGCTCAAAATACTAAACAAACTGGTTGACTTACCGGAACCGGTTGGGCCAGTTACCAGAATCATACCGTGCGGCTGAGCAATCGCTTTATTTATGTTATCCAGACTGACTCCCCAATAGCCTAATTCTTCCAATGTGGCGGCCTTGGACGATTCATTCAAAATACGCATCACCACCTTTTCACCTTCGGTAATAGGCAGGCTCGAAACACGCAGAGCATAGACGCCCCCGCCTAACTGAATCTTAAAGCGACCATCTTGAGGGGCTCTTCTTTCATCAATTTTCAGATTACTCAAAATCTTGATACGCGACACTAGGGCGTTATGAACTTTTTTGGGCAGCTTATTGGCTTCGCGCAAAATACCGTCTATGCGGTAGCGAACGCTCACATAATCTTCGCGCGGTTCAATGTGAATATCGCTGGCGCTGGAACGAATAGCATATTCAATAATCAGGTTTACCGTCTGAGCAATCGGCGAATCTTCAGCTAGGTCAGCCTCGTCAACCTCGCCGTCTTCATCTTCTTCAACTTCATCTGGTGAAATAACTTTAGTTAGTTCATTGCCAATGTTGCCGCGGTACTGGTCAAGGGCCTGCTGAATATTTGTGGCCGTGGCTACCGAAACCTTTAACTCTTTGCCCAGCTGTTTTTGTAAAAAGCTAATTGCTTGAATGTCGTCCGGATCAGCCATGGCGAGCAACTTGTTGCCATCTTTATCAACGTCAAAAACTATGGCGTTATACTGGCGAGCAATGCGCTCTGGAATTAACTTTAGAACTTCGTGCTTAATTTCTTTGGTGTTTAGTTCGACAAACGGGACGTCAATTTCATCGGCATAGAGTTTAGTTAGGTCTTTCTCGGTAGCCACACTACCGGCAATGACTAGGTCTTGCAGGGGCTTTTTTTGCGCCTCTTTTTGCTCGCGCAAATCCTTCAGCTGCTCGGCAGTAACTTTGCCGGCATCCGTCAGAAGCTTTTCCACCAAAGCATCAGATATACGCATTTAGAAACATTATAAAGTAAGCGTAAGCAGGTTGCTACCTTAATTACTAAATTCTCATTACTCCAATCAGCCTAAAGCTCGGCTATTTGGTAGTGAAACTGGCTTAGGGTACTCGGGCTACTTGGAAACTAGGTTAATTGCGGCTTGTCGGCTCAGTTAATCCCTGTCTTGCCACCGCAGTTAACGCAAAAGCCGGGGTGGGTAGTGGGGACATCGTTGTGCGAGCGGCAACTACCCTTTATGCAGTAGTACATGCTGCTCCTAGAATCCCAACCGGCCAGAACGCTTGCTGACACGTAATCGCTCAAATATTTCTGAGCTCTAGCTTTGCAGATTGCATCTTCACCTGCATTACAAAAGCGAAGGCTTACTTGGTAGGTTTGATCACCATTTACCCCTGCGGGCCAGTTGTCGTAGTCGTATACAGATCCAGGGAAGGGGGCATCCGGCCAGTCATCGGTGTCGGCTTGTCCTTGTACAAACTCTTTAATTCCAGATGGAATGTTTCGTGCTTCGTCTGGAGGATATTCATTGTATTTAACCAAATATAGTTTGAAGGCGCTGCCCATGGTGTTGAGTTCGGCTAGGCTGCGAGTGTAGTAGGCGCGTTCACGCCAGCGGGGCACGACGTTTGTCAGAACCAGTCCAGCCAAAATGCCCAACACAACTATGACTACGACGATTTCTATGAGAGTGAAGCCTTTGTTTTGAATCTTCATGCTTACGGTTATTGTATCATCTATAACATTCTTGTGAAACTGAAAATAAGCTGATAAAATACCATAGGTGCTATACTTATAACTAACGGGTGGCTAATCAGGAGGGTAGAAAAATGGCAGACAAGAAAACCAAAGAAAATACTTCAGCACCTGAAGAATCGGGTAAAACTAAGGCCCTTGGATTGGCCCTCGAAACGATTGAAAAACAGTTTGGCAAAGGCTCTATTATGAAGCTTGGCGAACGCCAAGACGTAGAAGTGGAATGCATTCCAACTGGCGCCCTGAGTCTTGATTTGGCGCTTGGCGGCGGTATACCAAAAGGCCGTATTATTGAAGTCTACGGTCCAGAAAGTTCTGGTAAGACGACGCTCACCCTGCACGCCATTGCCGAAATCCAAAAGCAAGGCGGCACCGCAGCCTTTATAGACGCCGAGCATGCTTTGGACCCAAGTTACGCCAAAAGAATTGGCGTGGATACCAGCACGCTTCTTTTGTCTCAGCCAGATAACGGTGAACAGGCTCTAGAAATTGTGGAAACGTTGGTTCGTTCAAACGCCGTTGACCTCATTGTCGTCGACTCGGTGGCCGCACTCGTGCCACGGGCCGAGATTGAAGGCGACATGGGCGACAGCCACATGGGCCTACAAGCACGACTCATGAGCCAAGCGCTTCGAAAACTTACCGGTGTTATTTCTCGCTCCAAAGCCACCGTCATTTTCATCAACCAAATTCGTATGAAGATTGGCGTCATGTTTGGCAACCCAGAAACAACCACTGGTGGTAATGCCCTTAAATTCTACGCCTCGGTTCGTATGGACATTCGCCGCACGGCGCAGATTAAGCAGGGCGAAGAAATTATTGGCAACCGTACCAAGGTCAAAGTGGTCAAGAACAAAATCGCGCCGCCCTTCCGCGTGGCCGAATTCGATATTATGTACAATCAAGGTATTTCTAAGGCCGGAGACATACTCGATTTAGCAACCGAAAAAGACATCGTCGAAAAATCCGGTGCCTGGTTTGCTTACGGCGGTGAAAAAATCGCCCAAGGCCGCGAAGCCGCCAAAAAATATCTAGAGGATAATCCCAAAGTTCTAGAAGAAATTGCCAAAAAGGTAACAGCCAGCGCCAAAGCCGAGGAGTAGTTATGGAGAAAAAGCCCGAAAACTGCAAAGGAATGTTTGGTTCGTCTGGCTACATAAATTTCACGCCTGCCTGTACCGGTGGCAACTCATTGTGTAGCAATTGCCCTCCAGAGGTAGTTGACGCACGCAAAGAAGAATTAGCAGAGGCTCATCAACCGACCCCTGAAGAAACTGCTCGCTACAACGAGCGTGACTGGCCACCGTTTCGGACACTCGTTGGCGATGCTATAAATCTAGAGTCCCCAGGGGGCAAATAATATGGCTGGGGAATTACTGCCAGAGCAGGGGGCAAATCGATTATTTTTTGGCGATCGTCGTGAAACAACGGCAAAGCCCGAGATTAAAGACATTGTACTCCCTGATGATTTTCCGATGTCGCGAGTCGTGGTGCCAGGCGAAAATGGTGAACCCGGCGTAGCTTTCTGGGTTCGTAGGCAAGCTTCGAATGAAGCGTCCTTAGACTCTGATGTTCGGGTAGAGCCTGATGTTGAAGTCCAAAGAGAGGATGGCAATGGAGCTTTCTGATAGAAACCCAGGTTGCGAAGCAGTTTTGTTTGATGACGGCCGAAATCAGCGTATTCCTGTGTGTATGGGTGGTACTGCGCTTGGTGGTTGTAACAACTATGATGCGGTATGCAAAGACGTCCATAGCGAACGAAGCACCAATGAAAACCCTGGTTTTGTTAACGTTGTTTTCCAAGATGATACCGGCAGGGTAAATCGCATTGTTTCTGTACCCCGCGCGCCCTTAGTAGTTCCAGAAGGTTAAATGAAAATTACGGCGATCAAGCAGCAGGTCAAACGAGCGGATAGGTATTCTATATATATTGATGAAAAATATAGTTTCGCGCTTTCAGAAACTGAGCTGCTTCGGTTAGGTTTGCATAACGGCCAAGAATTCACCGCTCAAGAACTTGAGGATTTAAAAGATACGAGCATTCAGGATAAAGCGCGATACCAGGCTCTAAACCAACTCTCTCGCCGAGCGCGGAGCGAGTGGGAACTGCGAGATTATTTAAAGAGAAAAGATTATGCACCAGAAATTATTGACGCAGTTTTAGCCCAACTTTCAGACTATGGTTATGTTGATGACAAAAAATTTGCGGAGGCGTGGGTGGCGAATCGTCGCTTGCTCAAAGCCACCTCAGCTCGCAGATTGCAGCAAGAACTCAAACAAAAACGCGTCAGTGACGATGTAATCTCTCAAGTGCTTGAAGAAGATGAAACAGACGAACTTGAAGTCCTAAAAGAGCTTGTGGAGCGCAAACGCAAACAAACCAAATACCAAGACAACCTAAAACTCATGCAATACCTCTCCCGCCAAGGCTATAACTACGAAGACATCAAATCCGCTCTGTCTAATACAGATTAAAGTCGGCTAGCTTGTAAAAAACCTCAGAGGTAAGGGGTTAACCCTGGAATGCAATGAGTCTGGGAGATAATCAAAAGCGGTTAGGCGAGGGCGGTGGCGGGGGAGGCTTCCTTGACGCCTTGAAGAGGGTCTTTGATGATTATTCTTTTGTCGGTGATTTCTACAATTTGATTGCGATCAACAGTTAATTGATTGTTATTTATGTTTTTTAATATGTTTTGCCCCACGTAGAGCTTTTGCACAAACAAAGAATTTTTTTCCACTGCATAATCAACCACTTTGCCGAGCCGGTGTTTTTTGTCGGTGTAGACCGCTTTATCGGTTAAGGTGAATTGTAGGGCAATGAGTTTTTCTAGGCGTATAAGATCTTCTGGTTCGACCAAAACTTCGTAGTCATCAACCACAAAACTAGCACTCACACGCTCGCGGATATCTTGCGTGAGTAATATGAGCTGTTTGCTATCAAAGACATCCTCGCAGTAAAAACCCTCAATCTTGAGATTCGCCGGGTTTATGACTGGCGCAACGGTGGTAGCCACCTGCGCACCAGTTCGCAGTGACAAGATAGGTTGGTTTATGAGACTGGCGCTTAACTCTAGCATGATAGTCACAGTATACTTGCAGCCGTGTTATCCGTCACGCTACTATATTACAGATGTTGCAAGATTTTTTGGTAGACAGTGCTAGCGCCATGGAGCGCTTTGGCGAGAACTTAGGGTCCCGATTAAGGGGCGGCGAGGTGATTGAACTGATTAGCGACCTCGGCGGTGGTAAGACTACTCTGACTCGCGGTATTGCTCGTGGTGCAGGCAGTAGTGACGTAGTTGGGAGCCCGACCTTTACTTTGTCAAAGGTGTATGGTGCTCAAAACTTTGACATTCATCATTTTGATTTTTATCGTTTGCACGAAGCGGGGCTGATGGAACATGAACTCCTTGATTTGTTAGGGGACTCAAAAACAGTAGTGATTGTTGAATGGGGAGATGTGGTGCAGCATGTACTGCCCGAAACTCGGCTGACCATTACGATTAACAAGACACCAGAAGATGCCCGCGAGTTGAACATACAATCCCCTGATTCTTTAAACTACTTAGTGGAGCAGGCAACGTGACTATTCTGACCATACGAACCGACAAACCAGAAGCCGAAATTGGCCTTTTTGAAGGTGATACGCAACTCGCCTACGAAACTTGGCAAGCTCACCGGCAATTAGCCGAAACCCTTCACAGTCAAATTGCAACTTTGTTGCAATCTATAAGTAAAGATTGGGCGAACATTGACGGAATTGTGGTGTTTCAAGGCCCGGGCAGTTTTACGGGACTACGTATAGGAATTTCTGTAGCCAACGCCCTGGCCTACAGCCTGCAAATTCCAATTGTTGGCGCAACGGATGACGATTGGATTCAGGGGGGTGTGGAAAAACTGAAAAATAACCCTACAGACAAGACGGTTTTACCTGAATATGGCGCAGCGGCGCACATCACCCAGCAAAAGAAATAGTTGTGCTTAAATCAACAATCTAGCTAATTCTGCTTGACAAAGCATAAGGGGTATATATAGTTGATTACGTAGTATTTTTTAAATCAAAACATTAAAAAGGAAAAAGTTCATGAAACTCAAGCGACTCGCAGCGTTTGGTGCCTCTTTGGTACTCAGCCTCTCATCATTATTTGTATTCGCGCCATCCATGGTGCATGCGGCAACCGTTACATGGGACGGTGGTGGCGACGGCACCGATTTTAGCGACGCAGTAAACTGGGCTGGGGATGTAGTACCTAATGATGGCGATGAGCTAGTTTTTCCATCGTTGTCGGGTGCGGGCGCTAGCAGAATTCTTAGTAACGACCTGCTAACGAGTATTGGTTCCATCACGATTCAAGACGGTGCTGATAATCCAAACGCTTATCGTTATACTATTAACTCTTCCGTTGGCGTTACTACGTTCACTCTTAATGGTGACATCACTGTCGGCGACAACCAGATTCTTAGTATTTCTCATTCAGTCGACTTAGGCGCTGATGTAACTGTAACCCTAAATGACGATAACTCTTCCTTTGGTATTTCAGGTCCAATGATTGACTTAGATACGCTTTCCAGCACATTGGGATCCTAAGCTTAGAATTCCACGTGGACAAGTTGTCGC
>JADMIO010806512.1_pt1 | contig 34560 bp, 24 predicted proteins | sample 8958161 | NCBI WGS metagenome assembly JADMIO01 (sample SAMN16585339, study PRJNA669376) | soil metagenome | isolation source: Crop rotation soil | place: USA: Cullars Rotation, Alabama | collected 2011
GCCGCGACTTCAAGTCACGTGAATTCCAAGCTTCGGATCCCACTGTGCTGGAAAGAGCTTGCCCGGCTCGGTGTAGACCGTCGAGCACATGCCTTCGCCCGGCCAGTCATTCACGCGGCCGGTGGGTAGCTTGGCGCTGTACCGCTGGAATTTGAACTTGCCGTTGTTGGCGTCGAAGGCCATGAGCACGCCGCCGTCGGCGGTGGTGTTCTTGTCGCGGGCGCCTTCGTTGTTGGTGCCGATGAAGACCATGCCGTTGGCCACGACCGGGTTGCCGTAGCTCTTGGAGCCGAGGGCCGCGCTCCAGAGAATGTTCTTGCCGGTCTTCACATCCCAGTCCATCGGCGGGTTCTTTTCCAGGGCGACTGAGTTGCGAAGCGGAGTCAGGGCCCACATCGGCCAGTCGGCGGCCAGGGCGGTCGAAGCCGTGCCTAGTCCCATCGCCACGGACGCGATGCCCGCGAACAACCGGCTGATTCGTTTCGGTTTTCTATCGCACATGATCTTGCTGCCCATGTCTGAATCTCACTGTTTTCAGTTACTTCGTGCTGTTAGGGGTCACGATGATGTTGTCGTAGTAAATTTCCAGGTCGTTGGAGAAGCCCCAGAGGCCCGCCGCGCCCTGCGTGTTGGGCGTGGGGTCTTCCATCTCGATCGTCCACTTCTCCGGCTCGGGCTGGCCCTTCTGCCAGACCTTGCCTTTGACGATGGCTTTGCCGTCCTGCTGCTGGACCATGATCTTTTGCGTGTACCACACGCCGGCTTTCCACGCGAAGGGCATCGCGGCGTGGGTGGCCAGGCCAGGCAGTAATTCGTTGCGTGGGATAGCCGCGGGCCAGCCGTAAAGGTTGAGGGTCTGGTTGGTACCCTTAAGTTCAATGCAGTACCGGCTATTGATGACGCCCATGTCGGGCATCTTACGAACTTCGCTGCCCTGGTCGCTGAACACCGCTTCGGTGGCCCTGGTGTCGGCCTGCACGGTGTAGTTGGTCATGTCGTCATAGCCCATGTAGGTGCGGGCGCGGGCGAAGAGCGGGATGTCGGTCAGCTTGACGAGAACCTTGTTGTTTGGGTCTGCAGGATCAGGGCGTACGGCAAACTTCATCCCTGCGCCAATCCATGTGAGCGGCGGCTTGCCGACGACGCCTTTCTCAAAATCCCCCTTCCATGGAAGCGGCGGGAAGGATCGCACGCGAGAGAAGCCATCGAGCTTGCCGACATGCGCGAACACAGCACCACCCTGCGGCGCCCCGGAGGCGTTCTTCGCCGCCTCGAATGAGCCTGAAGCATCGACCGTGCCTTCAAGGTTTCCCGCTTTGGTCGGGCCGGCTGGAGCAGGGGGCGGCGCCGCAGGGGCTGGCGCGGCGCCTCCACCGGCTCCGCGTGCTGCAGCAGCTTCGTTGGGCCGGTTGAGCGCTCCCGGACGCGGCGGCGGCGCAGGAATCGTCACCTGCCCGACATCCCACTTATCAACTTTCACTTCTCCCAGCGCCTTGCCATTGGCGTCGAACGCCCTGGCCGTCAGCTTCACTTTGTCACCAGGAAAGGTCACCACGTCAGCCGGAACTACCTGAATGACAGCCGGTGGTCCTTTGTCCGGCGATTCTTTCACCGGCTCCGGAACCGCCGCCTCCTGCTTGGCAAATTCCTTGGGCCCGATGCAGTACAAGGTCGTGGCGGTCGAAAGATAAACGTGTCCGTCCGAGATCGCAGGGGATCCAAAGATCACGTATTCGCGGCCCGGCTTGTCATTGAACTCGGTCTTACTGAGGATCTGAATGCTTTTGGGACCCGGCTTGGCGATCGTAAATCTTCCGTTGGCCTCGGCGATGAAAAGTTTTCCATCCCCGTAAACCAGCGATGCCTTTCCGATGGTCCCAAACCCACCTTTGCGGAATTTCTCCTTGCCGGTTTTGGCATCGAATGCGAACAATTGGGAATTGTCTGCCAGCGAATAGAGCGTGTCGTCAGCGAGTGTGACCGTGGGAAACCCGTCTTCAATCCCCAAGTTCCGCCAGACCACTTTCGGCGATCCATTTTCAACCTTCGAACCATCGAGGCACACCACGCCGCCCAGCTTATTGCTGTCGTAGTTGTCCAGATCCCATGTGCCGTAAACGAGATCTCCCTTGATGAGGCACGAGGAATTCATCCCGTGCTTGCTGGCCTTGTAGGTCCAGGCCTTCTTGCCTGTCCGAGCCTGAAACGCGTGGATGCCGCCGTCACCGGCCGGGAAGATGACCAAGCGCTGTCCGCCAATCACTCCAACGACCGGCGTGTTGTACGGAGCATCGACCGGCACGCCGGTAGTGCCGGCTGTCCAGTTCAAATTCCCCGTCTTCTTATCGAACGCAAAAATGCGGTGCTGTGACCCGGCGTTATCACCCCAGCCAAAGCTCACGCCAGTGATGAAGAGCTGATCTTCATCGATGGCCGGCGAAGCCGTTCTTCCGCCGAAGGTCGAGATCATCCCGAACTCTTCGGTCATCTGGTGCGTCCATTTGAGCTTCCCGGTCTTGCCGTCAAGGCACACCAGCGTCGTTTGCGTTCCCATCGCGTAGACGTTTCCGGTTTCGGGATCGCCGACGGGGCTCGACCACCCAAGGCGGTGGAACGGCGCATCCGTCATGAACATGTTCTGGCTGTACTGCCAGACGATCTTGCCGGTCTTAATATCGATGCAGGTCAGTGCTTCCTGCGTCTTGGGCCCGGGGTCTACAGTCGCTTGCAAACCCTGGCCATTGGGCACTTCGCCAACGCGGGTGAACGTGTAGAGCAGCCCGTTCATCACGATCGGGCACGACATCCCGCCGACCGGCGCTGACCAAGCCAGATTTTCGCCCTCTGGCGTCCACTTCTCGGGCAAATTCTTCTCGCGCGAAACTCCGTCCTGTTCGGGCCCGCGCCACTGGTACCAGTCATTGGCCATGACCGAACCCGCGGAACACAGCCCTGCCAGCACCCACGCTGCAATTTTGCTTCTCATAATCGAATTCCCGTTCAAACGAGCATTACCCGAGAAAAGTAACTTTGTCGAAATTAATTCTTTGCCACTTCTAATTCTTTGATGCTTCGTGAGTCTGCCGGCTTCGAACAAACCGCCGGGCTTTCATCTCAAACCGCGGCAGCGATCCGCAAGGAACCGCCGACACTTCCGCCCTGAACGACAGCGACGCCTGGATCGTGTCGGCAAGTCTCCGGCACAGCTCCCGCGCGTCACCCACTTGCGGCACAGGCTCCACTTCGATCCGAACCTGGGTCAACGCCCCGACCTCCACCACGTTGACGCGGAACTCGGCCACTTCATTAAACCGCCTCAGCACCGCCTCCACCGCCGACGGGAACACGTTGTTCCCGCGCACGGTGAACATATCGTCCACCCGGCCCAAGATACCGCCCTCCAGCCGGGCGAAGCAACGCCCGCATTTGCACATTCCCCGCGTCATCCGGACCAGATCGCCCGTGCGGTAGCGGATCAATGGGCTCCCAATCCTTCCCAGGTTCGTTACCACGAGCTCGCCAGTGTGCCCGTCCGGCACGGTGTTGCCTGTGGCCGGGTCGATCGCTTCGGCAATGAATTCCGTCTCGATCACGTGCACGCCCAGCGGGTTGGGCTCGCACTCGAACGACATTGGTCCGATCTCGGTCATGCCCGAATGATCGTACATCCGTGCCCCCCATGCCGTTTCGACCAGCTTTTTGGTCTCGGGGATGCTGCCGCCCGGTTCCCCGGCCACAAACAATGCTCGCACCGCGGATTGCGCCAGATCGATTCCTTCCGCCCGCGCCACTTCCGCCATGTGGATCGCGTAAGTCGGTGTGCAAAGGATTGCCGTAACCTGGTTGTCATGAATCATCCGCAGCCGGGCGATCGTGCTCATTCCGCCCGCCGGAATCGACAGAAACCCTTCGGTCACCGATCCCTCAAACGCTCCCCAGAATCCCAGGAACGGTCCGAAGGAAAACGCGAACAGCAGCCGGTCGTCCGCCGTCATTCCCGCCGCCGAAAAAATTGTCTTCCAGCACCGTGCAATCCACGCCCAACTCTCCGGCGTATCCAGCCATCGCACCGGCTTTCCACCCGTCCCTGAGGTCTGGCAATACCGCGTATATCGATGTAACGGATATGTAAGGTTGGTCCCGTAGGGAGGATGGGCAAGCTGGTCGGCCTCGATCTCCTTCCGCGTCGTAAACGGCAGCGACTCCAGCGCGACCGTCCCAGTGACGTCAATTCCCTGGAGTTTAGCGCCGTAAAACGGGTTCCGAGCGGCCACTTCCCGCAGCAAATCCCTCAGCCGTCGCCGCTGCAGAGCGGCCAGGTGACCGGCATCGGAAACCACATCGCTCGGGGTTGGACAAACACTCGGATCGCTCACGGACAAAGTGTAGTACCCCCGATGGGTAAAGACGTTAAGAGCGGTTATTGGCCGAGTCCGGAATTAGAGCGGTCACCCCACCCGGCGCGTGATAAAATTGCAGCATTATGTTCGAAACACATGACCAGTGGCTCGAATCGCTCGAACAACCTGCAACATTGAAGTGCCCCAAGTGTGGCAAGGACATGGAGAAGGTCCACTTCCATCGTTTCGTAGTGGACCGATGCACCGGGTGCAAAGGATTGTGGCTTAGCGCAATGGATCGCGAATACCTCTCGGTGGTTCGCGATGCAGAAACGATCGACACCGGACCGCGACATGTGGAAGACCGGAGTGCGAAGGTGAAGATCGATTGTCCGGTTTGCCACACGCCGATGATCCGCATGGTCGATCACAAACAACCGCATATCTGGTACGAATCGTGCCCGGTGTGTTATGGCGTGTTCCACGACGCAGGGGAGTTCCGCGACACCAAATCGCACAACATCGTGGACTTTTTCCGCGATCTGTTCCGTCAGGAGCGGGTGTGAGCATTCGTCCGTCGCGACGCCCAGACTTTCCAAAACCGTATGTTCACACACCTCTACCCGAACGCGGCCCATTTTGGGTTTGTGTGATGGCCAGGATCGGCGTCCCATTGTTACTGATCGTCCTCCTGATGCCGGTCGGTTGGGTACGACGTCACGTTAGTTTGCTCGAAGTAGCCGGGGATTTGTTTTTGCTGATCCTGCTGACGTCAGTTCTCACGGTAATTGCAATGTTCGGCGAGTGGATGGAGCGCATACGGATTGAGGAAAGCAAGTACCCCCGCTGCCAGCACTGCAACTACAATTTGACAAGCCTCAAAAGCGGCGACAAGTGTCCAGAGTGCGGCGAAATGATTGAATTTGCGCCGTGCCAATGGTGGTAAGGGCTTCGGGGAATTGATTTCGCTTTGTGAGGCCTCCTGCGCGGCGATCGCACGTTCGACGGTCCCCGGGAGGGCGAGGCTCCGGCCGAGCCGCGGGGTGCTAGACAACCCGGCTCGGCAGGAGCCTCGCCCTCCCTTCGGAAGCCACATGCGATTGTCTGGCCACGTTACCTCTCCAGCCGGGGCGGGTTTGATCTGCCGTAATTCTCCGATACCATCCTGTGTTCCAATGCACGCAGCCGCCCCAGCCAAACCGCTCGCGCTTCCGTTGTCGTCCAAGGCGGCACGCACCAAGGAAGCCCCGATCAGCTATCTGATCGCCACGGCCCTCCGCAATCCCAACCTGATCAACCTCGCGGCGGGCCTGGTTGATCCGCAAACGCTCCCGGTTGAGGCGTGCGGCAAAATCGCGGCGAAAATCTTCGGTAATCCAGCTCACGGCCGCCTGGCGCTTCAATACGACACAACCCTCGGCTTGGCCGACCTGCGGCGGGAAGTCCTGAAGCACCTCGAGCAACTTGAAGGTTTGCCAGCCCAGTCGATGGGCCTTACCGCCGATCAAATAATCCTTACAACCGGCTCGCAGCAGGCGCTGTACATCGTCGCGGATGTGATGGTTGATCCAGGCGACATCATCATTGCCGCCGGCCCAAGCTACTTCGTCTTTACTGGCGCACTCGATTCCCTGGGCGCGACGATTCTCACCGTCCCCATGGATGATGACGGGATGGATGTCGATGCCGTCGAGCGCGTGCTTCGCAAAGTAGAATCCCAGGGCAAGCTCGATCGCGTCAAGTTCGTTTACTGCACGAGCTATTACCAGAATCCGACCGGGCTGACGCTTTCCGCGGAGCGACGACCGCGCCTGCTCGATATCGTCAAGCGATTCAGCCACAAGCACCGTATTCTCATTCTCGAAGACGCCGCGTACCGCGAATTACGCTATGACGGCCCCGCGCACCGCTCCATCAAGTCCTACGACGCAGACAATCTCTATACGGTCTTGAGCCATACGCTCAGCAAGCCATTCGCACCGGGTCTGAAGACAGGCTACACCGCAATGCCCGCCGACCTGCTCCACGCGGTCATTCAGCAAAAAGGCAGCCACGATTTCGGTTCCGCGAGCCTCACGCAATACATGGCGCTCGAGGCTTTCCGCGACGGCAGCTACGCCCAACAGGTCGAGGTCCTCAAAAAGGGCTACCGCGTCAAACGCGACCTGGTGCTCAGCTCACTCAAAAAGTTCATGCCGCGCGACAACGCCATTCACTGGACCCACCCGCACGGCGGCCTCTACGTCTGGCTCACGCTCCCCAAGTTCATCAACACCTCGCGCGTGGGCAAAATGTTCGCACGCTGCGTCGAAAGCGGCGTGCTCTACGTCCCGGGCGAATACTGCTTCCAGGCCGACGATAGGGGAGTCGTGCCTGAGAACCAGCTTCGCCTCAGCTTCGGACAGGTCGCGCCGGATAAGATCGAGCTGGGTATCGAACGACTCGCAAGCGTCGTATCGGAGCTCATGGACGAGCACGCGTCGGCGCCGACCGCCGCAAAAGTCGAGACCGCGCCATGATGGGGCGAACCCTCTTCTGGTACATCTTCAAGGACCTGTTCAAGATCTTCATGATGGCCAACGGCGCGCTGGCCGGCATCATGAGCTTTGGCGGTCTCCTCAAGCCGCTCACGCACCAGGGTCTCGACGCCGACCAGGTTGGCAAGCTGCTGACCTATTTCAACATGGCGATGCTGACTTACTCGCTGCCGATCGCGGCGCTGTTCGCGACGACGGTGGTGTACGGCCGGCTCTCTGCTGACAACGAGCTCACCGCCTGTCGGGCAGGGGGGCTCAGCCACCTGACCGTTACGCTTCCCGCGTTTGTGCTCGGCCTCCTTGTCGCGATCCTCAGCCTCGTGTTCCTCTGCTTCATCGTCCCGATCTACACCCTCAAGGCCGAGCAGACGCTGTACTCAAACATGGCCAAGCTCATCGCCGGCCAGATTCAGAAAAATCACCAGCTTGAGTTCAAACCAGCCGGTGTAACTATCTTCGCGCGCGATGCCGTCATTCCCCCCAACAGCGGAAAGGGCGGCAAGCAGATCGTCGTCCTCAAAGACCCCACAATCAAAACCGTCATCCGCCCCTTCCCCAAGGAAGACCGCGAGTTCCGCATCCCCAAGGACTTCTACTCCGCCAGCGAGGCAATCCTCTATATCGAGCAGCGTGAAAAGGGAACGCAGCGCGGCACAGGGAAGGTGAGCATCATGATCAAGTTCACCGACGGCCGCATGTTCCCGCGCCAGTTCGAGGATTCCATTTCCGCCGGGATTGACGCCACTTCCTACGGCCCGATGGAGATTGATTCGCCGATCAAGGAAGACACCAAGTTCATGGACATCAACCGGCTCAAGAATCTCTATCACAACCCCGTCGAGGGCGCGAAGGTCCGGCGCGCATTGCGCGAGATGATCAGCCGCGACCAGATAAAGTTCCTGGCCGACAAGATCATCGCAGACCTGAATACAAACGGCGAAACCCTCTTCCACCTCAAGGATGGTGACGTCAGTGTGCTCAAGCGCGAGCCGAATGCTCCTGCGGCGGTCTCCCGCACCAGTGGGGATAAGACCCTAACGGTGCAGCTCCCTCCCGACCCATCCACCGGTCAGCTTGCCACCTGGACCGCAGGACAATCCGCCGCAGACGTTATCGCCGCCGCCGCCGGTTCTCCCGTGGTTACGATCGTTCCCGTTCCGGCTCACGAAGGATCCAGGCCATACTCAATTCAGCAGAAATCGCCGGACGGCATTCCCACCACCATCAACGCGCGCTCGATCAAGATCCAGATCACGTCCGACGACGATCCCGACATCATGCACGTAAACCTCCAGGCCGACGACACCGTAAAACGCGTCGGCAAGGATCTCATCGGCAGGGGCGGCGAACCCTTCAATTTTGAAGTCCTGTCTAACCCTTCGATCAAGAAGATCGCCACCCGCAGCGTCCAGTTCTATACCCGCTTCGATCCCGAAACGGCTGATCGACTTCGCATCGGCCGTGAAGTCCTGGCCCTCTCGAACCAGATCCTCGCCGAGAGCAACAGCCGTGTGTCTTTCGCCATCAGTTGCCTCGTGCTGGTGATGATGGGATGCGCCCTGGGCATGATGTTCCGCAGCGGAAACTTCCTCAGCGCCTTCGCCATCAGCGTCGTCCCGGCCCTGCTCACGATCACCCTCATCGTGGCCGGCCAGCGGATTTCAGGAAATCTTCCGGACCAGCTTAAAACCGACATCGCCAAATACGTAAACACCCCGCTGAAGACCGGCCTGGGACTCATCTGGTCGGGTAATATCGCGAACTTCATTTTGGCCGTCGTGCTGCTGGGACGACTTCAGAGAAAGTGACCTATTGCCGATTTCCGATTGCCGATTGCCGAATGAAAGGCCGGGAAGACGCATGATAAAAGAAGATCTTCTCGATCGCACCAAGAAGTTCTCCATCCGCGTCATACGGCTTGTTGGTGCATTACCCAATTCCAACCTGGGTCGGCGGATTGGTGATCAGCTTCTGCGGTCAGGTACGAGCGCTGGTGCCAACTACCGCGCTGCGTGCAGGGGCAGGAGTCGAGCTGAGTTTGTTGCGAAGTTGGGAATCGTGGAAGAGGAGGCGGACGAGAGTGCGTATTGGATGGAACTGATTGGAGAGGTAGGCCTGGTTCGCCTTTCGAGGGTTGAACAGTTGCGCGCCGAAGCGATTGAGATAAGGAACATAATGGCCAAATCCCGCATCACCGCCGGAAAATCCATCCGTACTTCATCCATTCGGCAATCGGCAAACGGAAATCGGAAATGAAGATCATTGACCGGTATGTGATTCTCAGCTTTCTCCGCAACTACGTCATCAGCTTCCTGGTGCTGGTCGGGATGTACGTGGTCATGGACATGGTCTTCAACTTCAACCACATGGTTGATGTTCAGAGCGGCGGAGGCGGCGATTCGCAGGGAGTTTTCGGGGCGCTCTACGACATCGTCGATTTCTACTTCTACCAGTGCTTCCTGATTTTCGTTCAGCTCAGCGGCATCATCCCGGTGGTTGCGGCGGCATTTACGCTGATGCGATTTAGCCGGTTTAACGAACTCACTGCCATGCTCGCCGCCGGCGTTCCGTTATTGAGGATCGCCGCTCCGATCATCCTCGTCTCGGTCGTCCTCAACGGCCTGCTGCTGATCGACCAGGAGCTGATTCTCCCGCTGATGATCCCGAAGATCATGCGGGAACACGACGAGGTCCACAGAGGTCCGCGTGGCTACTACCCGATCGACGCGATGCAGGATTCCAACGCCGGTCTGGTTTACGCCGCTCGGTACTTCCCCACCCCGGACGACAAGCAACCATACATCGTTGAATTCGACGTCATCGAGCGCCAACCCACCCAGCGCACAATCGACGGCGAGACGCGCGAGGTCATGATTCCCATCGCCCACATCCAGGCCCAGGAAGCCCACTGGAACCCCGACGCCCAGCAGTGGGACTTGGTCGAAGGCAAGCGTACCAGCGGCCTCAACTCCAATAAGCTGATCGATGAACCAGTCACGTCGTTCAAATCCAACATCACCCCCGAGGAAATCTCCCTCTTCCGCAGTACGCATTACGTCGATCTGCTCCCCACCAGCCGGATCGACCAGCTTCTTAACCGCCCCAACATGTACGGCAAGATGGCCCTGCTCCGCGTCAAGCACACGCGGTTCACGCAGCCGCTCATGAACGTCACCCTTCTGCTGCTGGCCATCCCCTGCGTCATGACCCGCGAGCCCGGCAACCTGAAAACCGCCGCCACCAAAACGCTGGCCCTGATGGGTATGGCAATGGGATCGGTCTTCATCTTCCACCAGCTCGCCAGCAACATCCCCCCAACCCTCGCCAGCACCGCCGCGGGCCCTTCGACCTGGGCGATGCTTATGGCCTGGGGCCCTATTTTTATCTTTGGCCCCTTGAGCGTCTTTTTATTGGACCGGATTAAGACGTGAAAGAAGTAGGCAGTAGCCAGCGGGCAGTAGGCCGTAATTGAAACACGCAATGCGGCATTCACGGCCTGATTCCAATAAGAAACTCTTTCTTCCCTGCCTACTGCCCGCTGCCTACTGCCTACTGAATTCATTTGCCCCTCCCCCATGTGAATCGTACATCAATCTTGTCAGGCAACGTGTCCTGCTGATCACCCGCGAGGGTAGTCATCGGGGGCCTGACGCGACGCTCCCCTTCCCACTTTCTGGCGATGCCCGCCGTAGTCAACTACGGCGGGCATTTTTTGTTTCTGTGTCGTCGAATCCTCGGGAGAGGGCTGGGGTGAGGGGGAATGTCGAGCGGTTTCCCCTATTTGAGGTTTGTTGAAAACTCAGGTTGAAGAATTCTTGGAAGGCTATTGCCGACCATCCCCCGGCCCCGGCCTGCTCACATCAATCCAACTCTGCCTTCCACCAGGCAACGGCTGCTGCGGCGCCAGCTTCAAGCTGTGTGCATCCACCGTCTTCTGAATTGCATTGGGCGCAGTATAAATCGCGATCTGCACCTGCTGATCCCAAAGCTTTGCCTGCCGGCTCCGGATCTGGTCATGCATCCGAGCCGTCTGATGGCTCAGTTCCATGTGCTGCTGCCGAAGCTGAAGCAGCAGCAGCGCGACAATCGACGCCGAGAAAATGCAGATCAGCAGCTTGACCATAAATCTATTGCGGAATGCGGATTGCGGATTGCGGAATTAATTCACACATTATCTGTTTGTCTTGGCGGTTTTCGCCGACGCGGAAAAGATCTTGAGAAGTTCCTCAGTCTCCTGTTGCAGCGCGCCCAGCTTCTTCGGCTTCACCATTCCTGTTCGGGCGACGATCAGCAACCAATAGTGTGCTTCGTCGAGTTCCTGTTGCGCCGAATCCATTTTGCTGATGAATTCCGCCCGAGATCTGGCGCGGCACGCCTCGCGATACTGCGCTCCTGGTGATGTGCCCGCCCGCAAGAGTTGCCCACGAACCACCCGTCCCTCAGGTCTGTTCGGGAGTGCGGCCGTGAGTCTGGCGATTCGGATCGCGTACTCCAGAAGCCGTTCTCGGAGGTCATCCTCGTTCACCGCGCTCCTTCAATCCGCATTCCGCAATCCGCATTCCGCAATGTCAATTGTTCGTCGCCACAGCCTTCGCCGGCAACTTCAACCGCATCCCCGCCCGAACCGCTTCCTTGCCCTTCAACACGTCCTTATTCAGTTCGACAATCTCCGGATACCGCGCCCCGCTTCCGAGCTGCTCATACGCAATCTTCCACAGCGTGTCGGTATCCTTCACCGTGTACATCGGGGCGTTCGAAGCAGGCACATTTGCCGGCGGCGTTGCGTTCGCCGGCGGCGTCACCGCCTGCGGATTCAATCGCACCGGCGGCTGCTGTTGCTGACCTTGCGCCACCGTCTGATTCGCACCCGTCACCGGCTGCTGAACGGCGCCCGCCGCCGGCGCGGGAATCAAATACGTCTTCCCAGCGAACACCTTCGACCCGTCTGGCCCCACCTGCGGATTGGCCTTAATGATCGCCTCGCGGTTTGCCTTGTTGTTCACCCCCATGTACTTCGTCGCGAATTTCGAAACCGTGTCGTTCTCCTCGGCCACCACCTCTCGAGCCTGGGGCTTCGGGTCGGCGGGCTTGGGGAACGACACGCCATTCTGGCTTCCGCCGGGCGCCACGAGTTCCTCGTTATGCCTCCGAGCCGTGTTCTGCAGCTGGTTGAGCCCGGAATTCCCCGGGTTGGTTTGCTCGGGCGGCGTCTGGCGATTGCTCGCGACCTGCTCATTTCCCTGCGGCGGCGACAGCACTACTGCCGGCCCCTGCCCGCCACCCTGATCAGTTGACTCAGGCCCAAGCACCGGCCCCTGAGCCACCGGCTGCTGCTGCCTCGACGTAGCCGCGGGAATTCTCGACGGATCCGACCCCGGACCAATGTCAATCACCGAAGTGCCCGTGGCAGGACGCGGCTCGCTCTCCGATTCAATCTTGATATGATTCTGCGGAACCACCTGCTTCACCTGCACGACAGTATCCGTGGTCTGCGGCTGCGAGTGCGGCGTCTCGACGCCTTTCTCGACGGAGGAGTAAATCTGCGTCTTGCTCGCCTGCAGCGGATCGCCCGCCGCATTGATGTGATCCGACAACAGGATCCCGATCACGATGATGAACGCCAGACCCACCAGCAACCCGATTTTCGTTTCGCGCGTCATGACGACTCCGGAGCCATCGCGATCGTCGGACCACTAAACGCCGAAAGGGACCTCGAGTCCCTCATTCAGCATTCCGCAATCCGCAATCCGCAATTCAAAGCTTCTCTCCCACTCTCAACTTCGCGGACCGCGACCTCGGATTGACGGCAAGTTCGTCGTCAGCCGGCGAGACTGGCTTCTTGGTGATCACCTTCAGCCTCCCGTCCTGCTCTGCCGATCGAAACGCCTGCTTGACCATCCGGTCTTCCGTCGAGTGAAAGCTGATCACCGCAAATCGTCCGCCGCGATTGAGGAGTTCCGGGGCCTGCCCAAGCAGTTCGTCCAGGTTCTCCAGCTCGCGGTTCACTTCCATGCGAAGTGCCATGAACGTGCGGGTCGCGGGATCAATTTTCGCCGGGGCTCCGCCCCGTAACGGCACGGCCGAGCGCACAAGCTCGGCCAGTCGGTCCGTAGTATTGATCGGCGAGAAATGACGTGCCTCCACAATCTTTCTCGAAATTCGCCGGGAGTAATGCTCCTGCGCGTTTTTGTATAGGACGTTCGCCAGGTCCTCCTCTCTCAATTTGTTGACCAGTTCCGCGGCCGTCGTTGTGGTTCGCGGATCGATGCGCATGTCCAATGGCATCGCTTGTGAAAACGACAAACCGTACGACTCCTCGAACAGTTGATTCGTGCTGATCCCCAGGTCCGCCAGGATCCCATCCACCTTCCCCACGCCGGCCACCGCCAGCACGTCCGATAACTCCGCGAAGTTGGCATGGAAGAACCGGATCGGGCAGGGGACGTCCGCCAGACGCGCGCGGGCGTACTCCAGGTTTCGTGGATCGGCATCCAGTGCCAGAACTAACCCGTCGGGCCCAAGCGCTTCTGCAATCGCCCGCGCATGTCCCCCGCGCCCGAGGGTACAGTCCACCATCACTTTCCCGGGTCCCGTGGAAAGCAGCTCCAGCGTCTCTTTCAGTAAAACCGGGTCGTGCCCCGTTTGCGGAAGGTCCATTGCAAAAACACCTTCTAAAAAGGTGCAGTCTACTTGCAACGCGTATTTTTCAGTGCATAATGACCCCGTTCGGCGGATGTTTGCCCGAATGGGGCAGGCGGGTGAGTGCCAAAGGGTCGCGGTTCTGATTGGTGTGTGCAGGATCGGCGGGACGAGACCCTTAGAATTGTGCAATTAAGCGGAATTGTGTGATTAGGTTTCGCCAGTTGCCTAAGATTGCGCAAATCGGATTTTGGCCGATCACAGCGAAGCGAACGACACCGCAAAGCCGGGCGTCCCTGCCCCCCGATTGCAGTCGGGGCCCCGATCCCTGGGACGACTCCACAGTATCGCTCTTCAAATGTCATGCGTGCCGCAGACGGCGGGGGTCCAGTCCGTCGCCGGCGACACGCGCCCGCGGCAGGGGGGCTATTCCAGGAGCCTCTCCCAAACCGCTTCCCACTCTACCGGCCGCCGTCCGTGTCCCGGTGACGCTCCAGCGCCATGACTCCGGACCACGAAAGGCGGTCGGCTCGCGGGCCTCGGGCTTTGCCGGGACGGCGCACAACCCGTTCGCCGTCCCACCGCATCCCGAACTAACACAGCCGTGCAACAACAGCTTCCGTGCACGCACGTTGACCTTTTCACCTTCAACCTCGCGGCATCCTTACCGGTCGGTCTCAGGCTGCTGTTGGCGCGAAGACTCCGCCTTCACGTGCAACAGCGGTCTGCCGTGTTAAACACACATACCTGATTTTTTCTTGAACCATCCTTCCCTGAGCTGGCCCGACTGGTCGCAATTGCCGCCGCGACCCGCGGTTGATTTCGAATGTGACGGGCGTTTCCGTTCCACCCGTGCTTCGCAAACTCCGGAACACAAAAGCTTGCCCGACTTCTGCGTTGAACCGATTATGTGGACCAAGTGTGATCAGCCCTGATCGTCCACTGGCCCGGCCGGCCCTTTCGGGCCGTTCCCGTTGGAACCTTCGGAAGGATTCCTCCGGATCTTCTTGGCTCGGATGGCCACTTCTGTCCGTCGGGCCAACAACCCTTCCCGGCGAACCTGCCACTCCGCGCGGTCCCAAAGTTCTAAATGATCTCGCGAACCGATCATGGTGATCTCTTTCCCAAGTCCGGTCCGCCGCATCGTCTTTTCCGGTATCAACATTCGCCCTTGACTGTCCCAGGTGATCTTGTCGGCGAGAGCAAAGTTCATGTGATCAAAATCAAGCTGCTCTTCTTCCGGCGTAATCTCCGGCTCTTCCTGGAAGACCATCTTTTCGTAGTACTTCTCGGGATACAGCCAGGGCTTTCCGTTACGACCCAGTACGAGAAAGAACGCGTCGCCGTCACGATCAGAGTTGATTTGCTTGCGGATATCTGCGGGTAAAGATAGGCGATTTTTATCGTCTATCCCCAAATCGTGCTCGCCGATTAAGAGCAGATGCCTCAAGGTCCTTCATTCCATTCCCTGCGACGACGTGGGAACTTCTACCACATTGCTCCACCGATTCAAGATCAAAAATTCTTGCCAATTCAATTTTTGTTCGTCGCAATGCCGATAGCGGCTTCTCATCGCGATTTTGACGTTCACAATTGAGCAATGTCATGAGTTATCCACAATTCAAAGTGGGCGGTAGGTGGATAAGATGGCGCGCCATATGCTTAACCGCGACCCTTCCGCCAAATGCTCCGTCTCCACTGCATCAAACGGATAAGACATCCCACTGCTATCACACAAATCAGCAAAATCCAGCCGAAATCAGCCTGTTTTTCAGGATCGCGCACCACCGTCCACAGCGCGCCGTACTTCCACTTTCCTCCACCGCCCATCCCGCCTCCCAGATCTTCGCGCAAATACGCCAGCAAAATTCCCCCCAGATTCACACCACTCACTACCGCCGCCAAAATCATTTTCGCACGCACCGTGCGCGCGACCTCACTCCACGTGAAAACTGATGTGACAAACATCACGAAATACAAAGTTACTATGAAGATCGAATCGGATCGCGCCGCCGCCAGCGCACCTGCCACCATCAGCATCACGATTCCCGATGCCGCAACCCACACCGCGCCCCGCCAATTCGTCCAAAGGATTGGAAACAGCAGCCCTACCCCCAGCCACTGCACCATTGCCAGAATTGCAATCGAGTGAAATTCCCCCGGCTGCGGATACTCGGCATAAAGCGGCGCTCTCAACCCCGCCAGCGCCAATGCCCCCACCTGCAACCCAAGCCACAACAACATCCCGCCGGGCGATACGTCAGAATACGCGAGTTTTTCCGATTTGTCCCCCGAAGACTCAGATGCCAACGCGCTCACCGCGCCGTCGCCGTCGCCGACTTCCGCCCGTTGCCCGGCACTACCGGCGGCGGCGCGTCGCCCGGAACCCCCACTTGGTCTAACCGAATGTCCAGCCACTTGTACCCGCCGTCTACCCGGCCGTATCGCTCGTAAATCTGCCGGAGCTTGTTCAGTTTATTCGCGGCGCTCGGTTCGATGAAGCTGTCCAGGTCATTGTCGCTGGGCGGCCTGCCCCACCAGATCTTGGTGTGAAAGCTCGTCTCCAGCACAAGCCGGGGGTCCTTGCGATTAACCCGGCCCAGGTAATTCGTCACATCCACCCGCAAAATCTGCTGCGTGTAGGGCAGATCGAACAGGTATTTCACCATCCTCAACCCCGCCCCGAGATCGGCCCCGCGCCACTGCTCGCCCGGAACGTGGGGGGGTGACAGCGCTACGCCTTCGATCACCCGGATGCACGTCTTCCCGTCCGGGCCAAACTGAATGTTCGGCACCTGCTCTTCGGTAAACCGCTCCGACAACCGAACCCCCGCCTCATCCACCAGCCAGTAAAACGGCCCCGACCTCACCAGCGCCACCGGCGCGCGATACTCGCAATCCACCTCCAGCGTATCGCCCGGCTTGTGGGTATACGCCCGGCGCACGCTGTTCACTTTCCTCACCCACGGATTCCGCCCCAGCATTTCCGTCGTGTCCACCAGCAGCTTGTGATCGAAGGACGAATGCGCCCCGATCGGCCGTGCGATCGCCGCGATCTGCTCCACCAGGAAATCGTTCATCCACGCCGGCCGGTTCTTAATCACAATAATGAGCGGCTGCGACGTGAACCCCACCCGCTCGTGTACATACCGATCCGCGTAGTAATACCCCACCCCAATGCCCCCCAGCAGCGCCACCGCCAGCGCCACCTGCGACCACACCCGGATCAACTGCCGCCGACGCTCCGGATCCATCGGCTTTCGAACTTTCGCAGCCTTCTTCTTACCCATACCAATCACTGCCCCTCGGTCTCGACGGACCGGCAGATCCTCCCCATCCCTTATCGGACGAGACGCCGCGCCGCCTTTACCCCACGAACTGACCCACGAACGCTCCCGTGTTGACGGCATTTTTTAGTGGCACGGGTTTCCAACCCGTGACCGCGGCAGATGAGGAGCGTCGCCGCGCGGGTTTGGGAAAACCAACCCACAGGGTCCACACACGCCCTTGCCTGCCCAGAGCCAAAAACCTGCTTGTCCGGTCTTGTGACTGGCATCCCGCAGCGCATGCACGCCAATCATCCCCCCACCTTCCCACCCTCCCACTCAATCGGCATCACCCGCCCGGCTTCCCGCAGATAGCGGTAAAGGTGACTCAGCGGCGCCGTAGCCACCAGATCGTCAGTCCCAATCAACCCCGTCTTCCCCGGCCGGCAAATCCGATTTGCCAGCTCCATCCCCAGCACCGCCTCCACCGCATCGCGCGGCATCGGGTACACATAAAACGTCACGTTGCTCGCAAAAAGTTTGCCCATCCCCTCCAGCAGTTCCCCGGGCAACTCGTGGTAATACTGCGACTGCATCATCCGCGCCAGCAGCGCCACGCCGCCCACCAGCCTGATCGGCTCGTGCGTATGTCGTCTGAGGTACGGAATGAGGTGAAACGTTTCCCTGATGTCCGTCACAAGCGCCGGCCCCACGCTAAGCATGTTCCGCACCCGCGCCAGTGCCGTCGCATCGTCTGGCATATCCTCACCCAGCACCGGATTGAGCGCCATCTCCAGCACGCCCTGCGGCTCCCGCGACAACTCCGCCCCCTCCGCCCGCAGCGCCCTCTCCGCCGATTTCAACATCGCCTGATGGAACGGCTCAACCGTCTCAAACCTTCCCCGGTCCACAATCAACGGCCGCTTCCGCAACACCCCCGACGGCTCCACCACTTTCCCCGCTGCATCAAATAAAATCGCACACCCCATCTTCCGCCGCAACAACTGCAAACACCACTTCGCCGGATCCTCCCCCGCAAAGGCCGGCCCCGAGAAATCCAGCACATCGATCTCCAGCCGGTCGATCCCCAGCCCATCCCAAAGACCCTCCAGAAACGCATCCACTCCCTTGTCGTAATGGGCCGCGTAAAGCAGGTTCACCCCGAAAATCCCCAGCGCCTCCTGCTGCTTGGCCGCCGTGGCGTCCATCAGGTTGACGTGCAGCAGCACGTCGCTGGTCTCGCCCTTCGGTTCAGACTGAAACCGCAGCCCCACCCACCCGTGCTGCTCGTTGTCGCCTTTGTAGTTTCGCGTCGCCACGGTATTGGCAAACGCGAAGAACCGCGTCTTCTCTCCGCGCGTAGGCCCCAGCCGCTCCACCAGCAATTTGTACTCGTGATCGAGCATCGCCATCAGCCGCTCGCGCGACACATACCGCGTCCCCGCCCCATAAGTGTCATCGCTCACGGCTTTGTCATACGCGCTGATCGTCTGCGCCACCGTCCCCGACGCCGCCCCCGCGGTCAGAAACCACCGCGCCACCTCCTGCCCCGCCCCAATCTCCGCAAAACTCCCATAAATCGCCCCCTCCAGATTGATCGCCAGTGCCTTCGAATGCGTATCCTTCGCAGTGTGTTGTTCGCTCATGACACTCCCATCCCACCCACTTCCAGATATCCCGCCCGTCCATCATACCCCAACACGCCCCATACCCCTCGCCCTCACTTCGGGGGATGCGCTCTCCGCTTCACTCTTCTTCATGTGGCACAGCCGCCCCCGGCTGTGATCGACCGAAGGTCGATGAATCGTGCTGCAGGCTTTCCAACCTGCACCCGATGGGCCGGGCATTCCTGTCTCCCTGTCTCCCCTGCCCGGAAGCTCTCGCCTTGATCGCGGTACCAACCATCAGGGTATGAAGCTCCCGTTGCCGACGCGCCTCCGCCCCCATTTCCTCCCAGCGCTCTTTTGCCTCGCAACCCTCTTCCCCTGGCTTTCCACGCAGCGCGACGACGCCCAATTCTCTTTCCACTTCCGCTCCACCCGCTACACCGTCCATTCCTACGAAGGCCGCCTCACTCTCGCCGCTCCTCCTTCCCCATTCACCCCGCACATCAACCGCTGGACCGACGGCATACCCGACTACACCCCGCCAACCACGCCCCAAGCCCTCGCCGAAGCCATCCGGAACGCATCAGTTATCCGCAACACCGATATCTGGCGATTCCGAGATCCCACGCGCGCAACCACAAAACCCGCCTTAACCGGACTCGCCGCCCTTTTTGGCGACGGTGGTCCCGAACCCGACTACCCCAGCCCTTCAATCCAGGTGTTCTACCCGATCCGCTACAACCCGAACGACGTTCGTTTCCGCGCTAATTTCATCGCTCTGCTTTCCGCGCTCGAAGACCCAGTTCGCTGCGTTGCCGCGCACCGTATCCTCTGGGACTACCTGCGGACGGAAGTAATTTCCAACCCACGCATCGACTCCCACGGCGACCTCGTCCACCGCTGGCACGACGTACTCGACCAGCGCATCTTCTCCCTCTGGTACGGCACCCTCTTCCTCCTCGCCCCCACCCTCCCCTTTCTCCACCTCACCCGCCCACGTCCCGGCCCGCACCGCCTGCGCCGCTGGGCCTTCAACGCCGCTGCGCTTCTCTCTTGCCTCGCCGCAATTTCGGTTCTCCTCGCCAGCTTTGCTGCAAGGGATCGTGAGTTCAGCGTCCTTCAAGTTCTCACGAAACCCCGAGCCCCAATTCCCATGGAAATTCGGGTATTCCTCGACTGGAACCTCGGCACCGTCAGCCTCGGCGCGATGCAGGGCCGCGAAAAGAACGGCGAATGGGCCGAAACTCACGACATCAAGATTCGCCGACACTCCCTGCTCTCCGATCGGTCGCCCTCGTGGGTCGAGCGAATACAGGACCCGTATTGGGATGATAACGGCCGAATCCTCCGCCTCCCCTGGCCCCTCGTCGCCGTCATCCTTACTCTCCTCCCCGCCGCTCGCCTCCTTCAGTTCATCCGCCACCCCCACCCGCTGCCCTTTCCCCCCGGCCACTGCCCCGTCTGCCACTACAACCTCCGCGCCACCCCCACCCGCTGCCCCGAGTGTGGCTACACCTGTGGATCTCTGCTTCCCCCACAATAAAGTTCCCTATTTTTGCCCTTCGCCACCGAGGGCGAAAAGGGAACGGCACTGACAAACGAAAGCAGCGACTCAGCGCCCGTCGTGGAGCGGCGGCCCGCGCTGGGCGCCTCCAATCACAAAACTCACCATACTCCCCAGCCGTATCGCTCAGCGATCCGTTCTCGTCTTCCGCCCGATCAGCCGAGGATACCCCAACACCACCGGGAACGGCGCAGTTTTGGTACTCCAAAACTTGAAGCCGGCCCGCAGTCAACTTGCAGCGACAGCCCTTGAAGTGAATCTTCTTCCCCCTCGCGAACTCAGAAAAATGCTTCTCGCCTTCCGCCGATCGCGCCTCCCCTCACGCGATCAAACACAAACCCTTCACCGGTATTTCCGTTGTCAATTGTCAACTATCAATTGTCAATTGGATCCCCGTTCCGCCGCCCGCCTCACCAGCCGATCTACCAGCTTCCCAAACGGAATCCCCCCATGATTCGCCGCCTCAGGCAACAAACTCTTCGGCGTAAACCCGGGCAACGTATTGATCTCCAACAAGTATGGCCGATGCGTCTGCTCATCAATCATGATGTCCACACGAGCCAAATCCCGCGCACCCACAACCCCATTCGCCTTCCGCGCCAGCTCCTTACATTCCTCCACAACAGATGCCGGCAACCCTGTCTCAAACCGATGCTCGGTATCATTCGCCTTGTACTTCGCGTGGAAATCAAAGAACTCACTCTTCGGCACAATCCGAATCGGCGACAGCGGCTTCTCTTCCAGCAATCCCACCGTCAACTCCGGCCCACTGATGAACTGCTCCACCAGCGCCCGCCCGTGCCGTCCCACCACCTGCTCCATCGCCTCCGAAGCTGCGGCCGGCAATTCCGCCGGTGCTTTACACAAATACACGTCGATGCTGCTCCCGCTCGAAATCGCCTTCACCACGCACGAGTAATCGATCTGCGGGAACGGCTTATCCGCCGCTGTCACCACGCGATACCGTGGAGTCGGCAACCCCGCCGCCTCCCACGCCTGCTTCGTTGCCACCTTGTCCATCCCCAGCCGCGACGCCTTCGACCCCGACCCCACGAACGGAATCCCCCGCTGCTCCAAAATCTCCTGCAACTCTCCACTCTCCCCGAACTGCCCGTGCAACACCGGAAACACCACGTCCGCCGTGTGATCCAGCCCCGACAGATCGGTCGGGGACACGTCGCTCCCAAACACCTCATGCCCCATCGACTTCAGCCCCTCAATGACGGCCCGCCCGCTCACCAGACTCACTTCCCGCTCCGCACTAGGCCCGCCATATAACACCGTCACTCGCATTGGGACACCTTTCAGATATACAACCCACCGCGGAGCTGTGGTACGCTCCAAGAATCCTTTTCACCACGAAGGCACGAAGACACGAAGGAAATGCTAAACCGTAAAGACGTAAACGCGATTCTCATTGCGTTTAGGTCTTTGCGTTTTAGCCCTGTCTTCCCTTCGTGTCTTCGTGCCTTCGTGGTAAATCTCTTCTCTGCGGCTCTGCGGTGAACCCTGTCCTACGCCCAGATCTTCACTTCGCTTTCGAGGTGGATCTCGTTCTTTTCGTAGACCTTCTCGCGGATGATCTTCACGAGTTTCAGCACGTCGTCGGCCTTGCAGCCCGGATGGGCGACGATGAAGTTCGCGTGCTTCTCGCTCACCTCGGCCCCGCCCACTTTCATCCCCTTCAGCCCAGCCTGGTCGATCAGGGCCCCCGCGCTCAGCCCCCTGGGGTTCTTGAAAATGCAACCGGCGTTCTTCGTGTTCAGCGGCTGGCTGTTCCGCTTGAACATCCAGATCTCTTTCGTCCGCTTCATGATCCGCTCGGGATCTTCTTCTTCCAGTTCCAGCGTCGCGCTCAGGATGAACGGCGCAGCGATGTTCGTCGTGCGGTAGTCAAAAACCAGGTCATCCTTAGTCCGCTCGAACTGCGTCCCGCCGGAGTCCATCACCTGCACCCGCGTCACGCGCGAGCCAATGTCTCCGAACTTCCCGCCGCAGTTCATCCGGATCCCGCCGCCCATCGTCCCCGGAATCCCGGCCAGGCTCTCAATGCCTGCCAATCCCTGCCGCACCGTGCGCAAAATCAGTTTCTGCAGATCGACGCCCGCACCCGCCTCGAGCTTCTCCCCTTCAAACTTCACGCGACGCCAGTGCTCGTGATCCAGCTTGAACACGGCCCCATTCACACCCGCATCACTGACCAGCAGGTTGGCCCCTAATCCCAACACAAAAATCGGGATCTCGTTCTCCGCGCAGCGCTGTGCCGCTTCGGCCAGCTCCTCAGGGTTCCGCGGCTGCACAAACCACTTGGCCGGCCCGCCGATTTTGTACCACGTCTTGGGTGCAAGCGGCACGTTCTCACGAACGACCTCTTCCAGGCCGGCAAAGGGATTGGATGTTCCGATTCGCATCGTCGCAGTTGACATCATATTACCCCTGTTGCGCCAGGTCCCGCCCAACTTCCCAAACATTTCCTGCCCCCATCGTAATTAACAGGTCCCCAGGGCGCAGGTCATCCTTCAGATAGTCCACAATCTGCTCAAACGTTGGCACGTGTACGGCCCGCTGTCCGTTCCGCTTGATCCGGTTCACCAGGTCCGCCGCACTCACCCGCTGCCGCTCGGCTTCGCTGTCCCGTACGAAGTAAATGTCCGAAATCACCGTCTGGTCGGCGTCCACGAAGCACTGTCCAAACTCCTCCAGCAGAAACCGCGTGCGGCTATGCTGGTGCGGCTGGAACACACAGATCAGACGCTTCGGATCGTATTTTTGTTTCAGCGCCCGCAACGTCGTGCGGATCTCGGTTGGATGGTGACCGTAATCGTCAACGATAATTGCGCCGTTGCACCGCCCGATTTCCATCATCCGCCGGTCTACCCCTCGGAAATCGCCCAGCGCTTCGGCCGCCCGCGCCGGATCCACTCCGCACGCGGCACATGCCGCGACGGCCATCGTCGCATCGAACAGATTGTGCTCACCCGCCACTGACAGCTTCAACTGCCCGGCAGGCTTCCCCTTGAACCGCAAATCCCCGCGATAACAACCTTTCTCAATCCCCGTCACCGTCGAAGACCAGTCCGCCTCCGCACCAACCGCCACGCCCTGAACCGGCGTAATCAGCCCCGCGATCGCCTTCCGAACCTTCTGATCCGTCGCGTTGGCCAGGATCAGTCCATCAGCCGGCACCAGGCTCGCAAACTTGCGGAACGATTCGATGATCTCGTCCAGGTCCTTGTAGCAGTCGAGATGATCGGCTTCGATGTTCGTAATCGCCGCCACCCGCGGCCGCAGGTTATGAAAGCTCCGATCAAACTCACAGGCCTCTGCGACAAATGCCTGTCCCTTCCCCGACCGGCTCCCACCCCCAAGCTGCGGAACCGTCCCACCCACCACGAAGCTGGGATCCGCCCCGCACCGCAAAAGTGCGTAAGCGGTCATGGCGGTGGTGGTGGATTTGCCGTGCGTCCCGGCGATGGCGATGCCCAGCCGTTCCTGCATCACCTGGCCAAGCATCTCGGCGTACTTGATCGTCTTCAGTCCGTACCGGCCCGCCGCCTGGAACTCCGGATTCGCATCCTTTACCGCAGCCGTCCGGACGACCAGGTCGATCCCACGGCTGAGCAGTTCGCCCATCTGCCCGCGGCTGATTTGCGCCCCGTGCTTGGTCAGCTCAATAGTCTGTGCATTGGGCTTCGGTTCAGACCCGGTGATGATCGCGCCGCTGTCCAGGAGCATGCGCGCCAAGCCGCTCATTCCACTGCCGCCGATGCCGATGAAATGGATGCGCCGGCCAGTGAACCGGCTTGTCCCCTCAGACCTCTCGCGCGGTGCCACAGAATCATTCCCCGGCGCGTCCGTTCGCAACTCGCTTAAGGCATTTTCCATTGCCGTCCGCATCCTACTCCCCACTGGTGCTTACTTCAAACTTGCGATTTTTGTGCAGTTGGGCGCGTCACAAAACGTCGAGACACAGACGTGACAGACCCCGGCGTTTCAATACCCCTCATCGGCCGGATCGGGCAAGCTCTGTAATGAGCCGTGCGACATTTTCCGCGGCGTCGGGTTTTCCAATTTTCCGCGCGGCCTCCGACATCGTCCGGCGCTTCACGACGTCATAAAGCAGAGGCTCAATTGCAGGCCGCAGCTTCTGCGCGTTCTTCTTCGCATCCTTCTCATCGTCCACCAATATGGCCGCGCCTGCTTCGGCAAGCACCTTGGCGTTTTCCCGCTGATGCATGTCCTTGTGATACGGGTAAGGCAGCAATACCGACGGAATGCCGCAGGCAGTCAGCTCCGCACAACTGCTTGCCCCCGACCGACTCACAGCCAGATCCGCGACGGCCCACACGTCCGCCATGTCAGGAGTAAAGTCCACGACCACCGCCGGGGTCGAAACCCCCTTGTACCCGGCTCGAACCGCCTCCCCATGATCCCGGCCCGATAAGTGCAACACTTGCCACCCTCGCGGAGGGACCTCTTTCAAAAACTCCAACACTCCCTCATTGACGGTCTGTGCCCCAAGCGAGGCCCCTGTCACGACCAGGGTATCCATCTTCGGATCCAGACCGAGGCGGGACATGGCCTGGTCGCGCGGGGGAAGGTGTCGGATGTCGGAGCGGATCGGGCAACCGGTGACCTGGAGCTTGGTGCGGAGGGACGAATCGACGTAGTTGGCCGTTTGTTCGAACTGGCAGCAGACTGCCGCGGCCCGTTTGATCAGGAGCTTGTTGGCAGCGCCGGGGATGACGTCGGGGTTGATCAGGGCGGTGGGGATGGCCTTGGACGAGGCCATCCGAACCGCCGGGCCGGCGGCATAGCCGCCGAGGCCGAGGACGACGGCGGGTTTGCGGTCCTTGATGAGCTTCCGGACCACATCCCAGGTTTCGCGGAGGGCCATCGCGAAACGGAGGGTTCCGCTGATGGACTTTTTCCAGGGGATGACGGGTTGGGGGATGAACTCGAAGCCGGTGGGTTCGAGGATGACCCGGTCGATTTCCTTGCGGGTGGCGAGGAAGACGGGATTGAGGTCTGGTGCAAGGGTCTTGAGGGCTTGGGCGACGGCGATTCCGGGGTAGAGGTGTCCGCCGGTGCCGCCGCCGGCGAGGAAGATGGTCTGGGATTGGGACATCGGAAGGTAACTTATCGGTTGGGAAGGGGGTTGGATATGGAGGTTGAGGGGCGGACGATAATTGATGGGGGGAAGGGGAGGGCGGGGAAAAGCAGTGACGGAGGGACGAAGGGACGAAGGGACGAAGGGACGAAGTGGAGGGTGCTTCGTGGCATGGGGTGGAGGGACAGAGGATGAGGGGGAAGGGACGCCGGACACTTCCGGACACCTTTTAGGGTGCCGGGTGTCCGGTTGTTAAATTATTGCTATTTTATCTGCACGTGCTGAAACGCGTTGGGGTGCGACTGCAGGTGTGACATGGGGTGTGGCGAGGTGAGGACGACGCCTTGAGGTTGAGTTTCCGGCCAGGATGGGGGGGCGGGTGAGACGGATGCGACAGACGGCAATTGTCAATTGACAATGGACAACGGGTGGGTGCGATGGCGTTGGAAAAGAGTACTCCCCGCTATCTATAGGCTAAACCTTAAGGTTTTGGATGGGAAGTTGGTGGACGGCTGGGGGTTATGGGGATGCAAGCGATGTGCGCATTCTGCTTGCTTAAAGGCGGATCGGGGGTGAACATGACGACACAATTTTAGAGGGGCATTGCAAGATGGGAAGAGTTTTGAGGGTGAGCAAATCCAGGGGTGATCGTGCGCACCTTGCGGAGGAGTTGGAGAGGCGGGTGATGTTGGCCTCGGCGATCGCTGCTTTCGCGCCGCAGGTAACGTTTGGGGTGGGGTCGCAGCCAAGGGCGGTGGCGACGGCGGATGTGAATGCGGATGGGAAGCTGGACCTCGTTGTTGCCAATGGGACGGCGGGGACGGTGGGGGTGCTGCTGGGGAATGGGAGCGGAGGATTTGGGACGCAGGCAACGTTTTCGGTGGGGACTACTCCATTTGGTGTGGCTGTTGCGGATTTAAATCGGGATGGAAGACTGGATCTGGTGACGGCGAACAATGGGTCGGGGAATGTTTCTGTTTTGCTGGGGAATGGGAACGGGACGTTCGGGAGCCAGACGCAGTTGGGGGCGGGGACGCAGGCGCGGTTCGTGGCGGTGGGGGATGTGAATGGGGATGGGAAGCCGGACCTGGTGGTCGCCAATTACGGGGCGGTGACGGGGACGGTGTCGGTTTTACTCGGCAATGGGAATGGGACGTTTGTTGGGCAGGTGACGTTTGCTGGCGGCACGCAGGCTTCTTCGATTGTGGTGGGGGATTTGAATCGGGATGGGAAGCTGGATCTGGCGGTAGCGAATAAGAGTGCGGGGACGGTGTCGGTGCTCTTGGGCAATGGGAATGGGAGTTTCGGGGCGAGGTCTACGTTTGGTGCGGGGACGCAGCCGTTCTCGGTGGCGGGTGGGGATGTGAATGGGGATGGGAGGGTGGATCTGGTGGTGGCGGAAGAGGGAACGGGAGTCGGCGTGCTCCTGGGCAACGGAAATGGGACGTTTGGGGGCCAAAGTGTTCTCAGCGTGGGGTCAGTTCCGGCGGCTGTGGTGGTGGGGGATTTCAATGCGGACGGAAAGCTGGATGTCGCGGCGGCGAATTATTCCAGCAACAGCGTGAGCGTGTTGCAGGGGAATGGGAATGGGACGTTTGTGGGGCAGAGGACGTTTGGGACGGGGGCGAATCCGTTTTCGATTGCTTCGGGGGATTTGAATCGGGATGGGAGAACGGATCTGGTGGTGGGGAATTTTGGAGGGAGCAGCGCGGGAGTATTGGCTGGGGTTGCGCCGCCGTCGGTGGTGTCGATCAACCGGTCGAATCCGAGTTCGCAGACGACGAGTGCGTCGAGCGTGACGTTTTCGGTGACGTTCAGCGAGGCACTGAGCGGGGTGGACGCGACGGACTTTGCGCTGGCACTGTCGGGGGCGAGCGCGAGTACGCCGGTGGTGGTGGGCGGTGGGCCGGCGGTGTATTCGGTGACGGTGAACGGCATCTCGGGGACTGGGACGGTGGGGTTGAATCTGGTGGATAACGGGAGCATTCACGATGCGTTGGGGAACTCGCTTCAGTCGAACGGGATATCGCTTGCCGCGCAGAAGACGTATGCAACGGGGATTCATCCGAATTCGGTGTCGGTGGCGGATTTGAACCTTGACGGGAAGTCGGACTTGTTTCTGGATTCGCCGGGGCCGTCGGTGGTGCTGGGCAACGGGAACGGGACGTTCGGGTCGCCGACGACGTACACGACGTCGCGATCGAACGGGGGGATGGTGGCGGACGTGAACGGGGACGGAAAGGGGGACCTGGTGCTGGCGGGCTCGACGAACTTCGGGTCGGGGCCGCCGCCGGCGGTGATGCTGGGGAATGGAGACGGGACTTTTCAGGCCGAGAAGACGTTTTCGGGCGGATCGCAGCCGGTCCAGGTTACGACGGCGGACCTAGACGGGGACGGGAAACTGGACTTGCTCGTGGTGAGCGGCATGGCGGCGGGGCCTGCCTCGACGATCGGCGTGCTGCCGGGCAACGGGGACGGGACGTTCAAAGCTGTGACGACGTTCGACGCCGGGACGTATGGGTGGTCGGTGCTGTCGGGCGATGTGAACGGGGACGGCAAGGCCGATGTTCTGGTTGCAAACAGGAGCACGGTGAGCGTGCTGCTGGGGAACGGTAACGGGACGCTGGCGGCGCGGACGACGTTGGCCGCGGGCACGGCGGCGCAAGGTTTGGCGCTGGGAGATGTGAACGGGGACGGGCGGCTGGATCTGGTGGTCGGGGCCAGCACCGGCACGGTTTTGAGTGTCATGCAGGGCAACGGGGATGGGACATTCGGGACGGCACAAACGCTGGCGACGGGGATCGGGCCGAAGTCGGTGGCCGTAACCGACATCAACGGGGACGGGAACCTGGACCTGGTGGCGGCGAATTACAAGTACGAGAACAGCGCTTCGAATGTAAGCGTGCTGCTGGGCAACGGTGACGGGACGTTCGCGGGGCAGGTGACTTTCGGCGTGGGGAACCAGCCGTCGGGTGTTGCGGTTTCAGATTTAAGCGGGGATGGGCTTGCGGACGTGGTGGTGGGGAACTTCGCGAACGGGACGGCGGGGGTGCTGCTGCGCCAGGTGCTGAACGGGAGCTTTACGGGGCAAGCGTACACGATCGCGCCGAGCGTGCAGCCGGTCGTGACAGGGATTACGCGGTTGAATCCGGCGGGGGCGACGGCGACGGGGAGTTCGGTGAGTTATGCGGTGAGTTTCAATGAGGCGGTGACGGGGGTTGATGCGACGGATTTTCGCGTAGTGACTTCAGGCGGGGCGTTTGCGTCGCCGGGGGTGGTTGTATCGGGAAGCGGCGCGAATTACACGGTGACGGTGAATGGGATCAGTGGGAGCGGAGCGCTGCAACTCAACCTCGTGGATGATGACTCGATCGTGGCGGGCGTGGGTAACCCGTTGGGGGGCGTGGGATTAAATAATGGCAGCTATGCCGGGGCGAACTACTCGGTATTGCCTGCCTATCCGTCGGTGGTTTCGATCAACCGATCAAATCCGGCGGGCGCAGTTACAGGAGCGGCGAGCGTCAGCTTTGCGGTGACGTTCAGCACACCGGTGACGGGCGTGGACGCGGCGGACTTTGCGCTGGCATTGGCCGGGGTGACTGCGTCAACGCCGATCGTGAGTGGGGGTGGAGCTTCGTACACGGTGACAGTGAACGGGATCAGCGGGAGCGGAACGCTGGGGTTGAATCTGGTGGATAACGGGTCAATTCATGATGCGGCAGGGCATCCGTTGGGGTCTTCGAACGCGGCGGCATTTGGTGCGGGGCAGACGCTCGCGACAGCTCAATTCCCAATCGGGGTGCATGCGGCGGATTTAAACGGAGATGGGAAGGCGGACCTTGTGGCGGGGACGGTACCGGGCGTGGACATTTTCCTGGGGAATGGCAACGGTACTTTTGGGCCTGGCAAGACGTTCGCGGTTTATGGAACGGCTTACGACGTCTCGGTGTCGGACGTGAATGGGGACGGGAAACCAGACTTGGTTGCTGTGTCGTTCTCGACCGACCAGGTGTCAGTCCTGTTGGGGAATGGAGACGGGACTTTCCAGGCGGCACAAACGCTGGCGATGCCGGCGGTGTTTTCTGTGGCGACGGGGGATGTAAATGGGGACGGAAGAGTGGACGTGGTGTCGGGAGGCACCGGCATAACACAGCGGCTTGTGACGGCGCTGGGGAACGGGAATGGAACATTCGGCGCGGCTTTGACGACGGCGTCGATGGGTGCGTTGTTTGATACGACAATCGGAGACGTGAGCGGTGACGGGAAGGCGGATGTTGTCGTCGGATTCTCGTCACTGTTTCTGGGTAACGGGAACGGGACGTTTCAGGCGAAACAGCAAATAGGTGAAACGGGTGCGCAAAGCAGTGCAATTGTGGATGTGAACGGTGATGGGAAGCCGGACGTTGTTTCGGTAGGGGATTTTCCCGCGGGGTATGGGGTTGAGGTCCTTGTTGGGAATGGGAACGCGACATTTGTGCAGGGGAACGTGTATCTGGCCGGAGATCGGACCGAGCGCGTGGCAGTGGCGGATTTTAACGGCGATGAAAAATGGGATGTGGTGACGGAGTTCGGTCACGGGAACCAGGTGAACGGGAAGATCGGGGTGTTGATCGGGAATGGGGATGGGACGTTCGGGGTGATGCAGACATTTGCAGTGGGGAAGGGGCCGCGTTGGGTTGCGGTGACGGACGCGAACGGAGACGGGCGGCCGGATGTGGTGATGACCAACATGTATGACGGTGCCGTCGAGGTGTTCATCTCGGGGAGCAATGCGGGATTTGTGGGACAGGCGTATACGATCGTTGCGAGCCAGAACACGATTGACGCAACGGCAGGGGATGATGTGATCATGCTGACGAGGGATGGGGACGGTACGCATATTGACTGGGCGATGAGCACGCTGGCGGCGGGGCAGGTGCTGATCAATGATCCGAACGGACTGACGATCAATGGCCACGGCGGACATGATGTGATTACCCTCGACTACTCCAATGGCAACCCGCTGCCGAACGTGCTGAAGATCAACCAGCCGCAGGGTGGGACACCGGCGGTGAACGATGTCACCATCAATGGGTTGGACAGTGGTCATCTGCTGAGCGGGACGACGATTGACATCAATACGAGCAAGGTGTTCTTCAAGTACGCCGGTGCGGGGGTGGATCCGGTGGCGGCGATTCAGTCGTACCTTGTGGCGGGTTATGCCAGCAATATGTGGACGGGCAACGCAGCGGCTGGAAGCGGTGCGATCCGATCTTCGGCGGCGGCACTGAACCCGACGGTGTTCGCGGTGGGTTATGGCGACTCGGCGGATGGATCTGGGGCCAACACTACACCCAATAGCGTGGAGGTGATGTACACGATCTCCGGTGATGCAACGCTGGATGGAAAGGCGTTGCTGGGGGACTTCAACGTGGTGCAGACGAACTTTAATGTGGTGGCTGGTGCGAGTTGGACGATGGGGGACTTTACGTATGACCAGAAGGTTTTGCTGGGGGACTTCAATACGCTGCAGACCAACTTCAACCAGATCCTGCCGGCCGGGGGGCCGGCGGTGGTGGCGGCGGTGGAGCCGACTGGGAGGACGACGGAGGCGTTGACGGGGAAGGCGGCGGTCATTGCCGGTGCGAGGGTGAATAGCAGTGTTATTGGGGTGGATGGCGGAGAGATCCTGGATGGCGAAAAGCGGGGGAAGAAGTGGAAGCGGAAGTGAAGGGAAAGGGGCCGAAGTCGGGGCAATCTTTGCGAGGGTTGGGGGAGGGAGGAGTTTCCATCGAGGCGCAGGCCTTTGGAAAATCCGGCTCGGCGGGAGCCTCGCCCTCTCTTTGCGGGGAGCTGAAGAATCGTTGAAATCTGGTAGACCGTTTTAGCGGCGGGAGATGGGCCAGGGTTCTACGCCGGTGCGTTGGGCCCATTGGGTGTAGAGGGATTGGAGGTCGGAGACTAGTTGGGGGTTTTGGTTGGCGAGGTCTTTGAGTTCGGTGCGGTCGGTGGAGATGTCGTAGAGTTGCCAGGGTTCGTTGTGGGCGGCGACGAGTTTGAAATTGCCCTGGCGGACGGCGCGGTTGCCTTCGTGTTCCCAGAAGAGGGGGCCGCGGTCGAAGGGTTGGCCGGTGAGGGCGGGGAGGAGTGAGCGGCCTTCTTCGGGGGTGATAGGGCGGCCGTGGAATTCTTTGGGATATTGGGCGCGGGCGGCTTCGAGGATGGTGGGCATGAAGTCGATGGTGTCGCCGATGTGATCGAGTTCGATGCGGCCCGAGCGTTTGATCATTGCGGGCCAGCGGGCGATGAAGGGGGCGGAGATGCCGCCTTCTTCGGTCCAGTGCTTGAAACGGCGGAAGGGTGTGTTGGAGGTGTTGGCCCAGGCGGGGCCGTAGGACTGGTAGACCTCTTGAGGGCCAGGCATGAGGGCGGGGTTGTTGCCGACGTGGATGTCGCGGCCATCGCGGGTTTTGCTGGGGATGTCGTACCACTCGGCGCGGACGTTCTCGGCGCAGCCGCCGTTGTCGGAGAGGAAGAAGACGAGGGTGTTTTGCTCGAGGTTTTTGGATTTTAGGGTGTCGAGGATTTTGCCGATGCCGCGGTCCATGGATTCGACCATGGCGGCGTAGACGGCCATGCGGCGGGCCTGCCAGGCTTTTTCCTGGGCGGCTTCCCAGGGGCCGAGTGAGCTGGGGCCTTCATTGACGCCGCGATAGGTTGCGCGGGGGGAGAGACCCCATTCCTTCTTGATGAGGCCCATGGCGACCTGGCGGTCGAAGCGGGCCTGACGAATGGCATCCCAACCAACAGTGTAAGTGTCGGCGTACTTGGCGATGTCCTGTTCGCGGGCCTGCATGGGCCAGTGGGGGGCGGTGTAGGCGACGTAGAGGAAGAAGGGTTTTTGATCGGCGGTTGCGGTGGCGGGGTTGGCGGTGAACTGGTCGATCATCCGGACGGAGTGGTCGGTGATGAAGTCGGTGTAGTAGAAGTCTTTGTTGTCGGGCTTGATGGTCTGTTCGTTGTGGACGAGGGAGTAGGGGTCGTAGAAGTCTTCGACACCGGCGATGGTGCCCCAGTGTTCTTCGAAGCCGCGGTTGCAGGGCCAGTTGGCTTTTGAGCGGGAGATGGGGGCTTCTTCCTGGTAGTTGAGGAGGCGTTTGGCGCGGGGGCCGCCGGCGTTGATGGTGAGGTGGCAGAGGTGCCACTTGCCGGCCATACCGGTGTGGTAGCCGGATTCGCGGAGGACTTCGGCGACGGTGACGCAGCGGTCGTTGAGCTCACCCTGGTAGGTGGGACGGCCGAGGTTCTGGTTCATAGCGCCGATGCCGGCCTGGTGGGGGTAGAGGCCGGTCATGATGCTGGCGCGGGTGGGGCAGCAGCGGGCCATGTTGTAGAACTGGGAGAGGCGGACGCCCTGGGCGGCGAGGCGGTCGATGTTGGGGGTGTGGATTTCACCGCCGAAGCAGCCGGGGTCGGAGAAGCCCATGTCGTCGGCGAGGATGATAATAACGTTGGGGCGGGGTTGTTGGGAAAGGAGGGGGGCATTAATTGAGAGGAGGGCGAAGAACAGTACGAAGAGGGTGCGGTGGTTGGGCATGGGAGTTGGAATTGGTTGGGGTCAGGGGAGGTCATTGAGGAAATTGATGAGGAGTCGGAGGCGGCCGTGGTCGCGGCGGTTGAAGCGGAAGATGAGGCGGGGAAGGGTGGCGAGGGTGGGTTCGTCCTGTTCGACGGGGAGGGCGGGGCTGACGCGGAAAGTTCCGGCAGTGAGGAGGTCAGAGAACTGCTTCTGGATCTGGCTGAGTTGCTGGTCATTGGGTGCGTGCTGGAGGCGCATGACGAGGTCGTCGCGGACGTAGCGGATGGAGTGGTAGTTTTTGTAGAAGTGTTTGAGTTCGTGGACGGCTTCATCCACGTCGCTGGTGATTTTGTAGAGGTGGAGGTCGTCGGGGCCGATGAGGCCGCGGTTGAGGAGCTGGTTTTCGACGTAATCCTGCCAGGTGGTCCAGTAGGTGGAGCCGGGGGAATCGACGAAGACGATGGGCATGGGGACGGATTTGCCGGTCTGGACGAGGGTGAGGACTTCGAAGCCTTCGTCCATGGTGCCGAAGCCGCCGGGGAAGAGGGCGATGGCGTTGGAGGAGCGGACGAACATCAGCTTGCGGGTGAAGAAGTATTTGAAGTTGATGAGCTTTGGGTCGTCGGCGATGAATTCGTTGGTGGCTTGTTCGAAGGGGAGCCGGATGGAGAGGCCGAAGGAGGGCTGTGCGCCTGCGCCGCCGTGCCCGGCGGCCATGATTCCGCCGCCGGCGCCGGTGATGACCATCCAGCCAATGGCGGCCATTTTTTTGGCGAAGTCGGCGGCCTGGTGGTAGTCGGGGTGATTTTCGGGGGTTCGGGCGGAACCGAAGATGCTGACCTTGCGGACTTCGCGGAAGGGGGCGAAGACCTTGAGGCCGTAGCGGAGTTCCTTGAAGCTTTTGTCGATGAGCTTGACGTCGCCGCGGTTGGTGTGATCGCGGAGAAGTTTGAGGGCGTTGGCGATGATCTCGCCGACCAGGTCGCCGTCAGGGATGTCGCGGAGGGTCTGGATGAGGTGGGAGGCGGTTTCGTGGACGCGATCCAGTTCATCCCGCGAGACGACAATCGGGGCCTCGGCGGATTCGGTGGATTGTTCGATGTTGTTGCCGATGGAGTCGGATTCTCTCATTTCAGATTGGGTTCCTTGGGGGGGATTGTAGGGGAGTTGGTGGGCGCGGGACACAGGGTGGGGAATGACGAATGACGAAATTCGAATGACGAATGAAATCCGAAATTCGAATGACCGAATGACGAAACTTCGGTGATTTGGATTGCTCTTCGGGGGACGGTTCCAGGCATGGGCTGGAAGCCCGTGTCACGGGGCGGCCCGTTCGTCGATCAGGGATCGGCCTGCAGCCCGATCGCAGGCGGGAGCGGTCAATTGACTTCGAAGGGAAAAAGGCTTAGTCCGGTAGGTTATGGAGAACGTTCGATTTGGCGTGGTAGGTTTGGGGAACATGGGGTTGTATCACGTGGAGACGTTTTCGACGTTGAAAGGGGGGTCGCTGGAGGCGATTTGTGATGCGATGCCGGCGAACCTGGAGCGGGCGGGTGCGAAGACGGGGGCCAGGCGATTTTCGAAGTATCAGGAGATGCTCGAGTCGGGGTTGATTGATGCGGTGTTGATTGCGACGCCGCACTTTTTGCATCCGGAAATTGCGCTCGCGGCGTTTGAGAAGGACATTCATGTTTTGTGTGAGAAGCCGCTGGCGGTGACGGTGGGGCAGGGGAGGAGCGTGGTGGAGGCGGCGGGGAAGAAGCCGAAGCTGAAGTTCGGGCTGATGTTTCAGATGCGGACGACGGCGCTGTATCGGAAGATCAGGGAGTTGATCAGCGAGGGGGAGCTGGGGGAGATCAGCCGGATTACGTGGATCGTGACGGACTGGTTTCGAACGTGGACGTATTTTGCATCGGGCGGGTGGCGGGCGACGGGAAAG
>JADMIO011560695.1_pt1 | contig 34560 bp, 34 predicted proteins | sample 8958161 | NCBI WGS metagenome assembly JADMIO01 (sample SAMN16585339, study PRJNA669376) | soil metagenome | isolation source: Crop rotation soil | place: USA: Cullars Rotation, Alabama | collected 2011
CGCTCATCGCCATGTCGAAGCAGCGCGCCGTCAATTCCGCCATGCGCGGATGCTTCGAAACATGCGCCTGATACTTGGTGATCTTGGAGAAGATCGGCAGCTGCTCGGTTTCCTGGAAACCGCCGAGCCCGATGGTGGCCGAGCCCGTCTCGGGCGTCACCACCACGACGGGCGAATGCGCCCAGTAGGCGGCGGCGGTCGAGGTCACGAAATTGGTGATGCCGGGCCCATTCTGGGCGATGCACACGCCATGCCGGCCCGACACCCGCGAATAGCCGTCTGCCATGTGGCCCGCCCCCTGCTCATGTGCGGTCGGAATGAAGCGGATGCCGGCCGCCGGAAAGAGATCGAGCGCATCCATGTAAGCGGATCCGACGATGCCGAACACATCCTTGACGCCGTAGGAAACCAGCGTTTCAACGAAGGCTTCGGACGCGGACATTCTGGGCATCGATGCTTCTCCCGTTGTTGGTGAGCGTCACTAGGCTCGCCTCAAGGCCTCTCCAAGCGCCAGTTGGCGAGGAAGTCTAAGCCAGAGGACGATGCCCTTCCCCGATCCTACGACCACAGCGCCCTGATACCGAAGAAACCGACATCCTTGACGCGGCGCTTGACTCCTTGCCAGGGGGAGTTCCGCGAATCGGGTCCATCACTTGAGCTCGACCTCGATGAAGGCATATTCGCCGGGGGTCGCATTGATCACGTCGTGCTCGACGCCTTCATTGCGGAAATAGGGAATGCCGGCCCTCATTTCCGCCACGCTCTCCCCTTGCGCCGTCACGAGTTTGAGCCGGCCGTCCATCAGCGGCACGACGACATAATCGTGGGCATGGCGATGCCAGCCGGTGCTGGCGCCAGGCGCGAAGCGGTATTCGGTGACGATGACGCGATCATTGTCGATGAGACGCGTGGCTTTGGCAGTGTCGGACATGTTGTTCTCCTTGCTTGCTGGTCATTTGGGCCGGACCTCGCCAATCTCCGCATCGGGTTCAGGCAGCCTCCCCTCGCGCTGCAATCTCACTGCCGCGGCGAGCGTGCGTGCGGCATTGCGGACCTCATCCTGGAAATCCCGATCGTTGTCGAGATCATCGTGGCTTGTCGCATAGGGATTGTAATAGCCGACATAGCGATCGAGCAGCGCTTTGCTGCCGGCGGCAATGAGTCCCATGTCGGTCAGCCAGTCGGAAAGCATGCGGCGCAAATTCTCTGCTCCCGCCGAATCGCCATGGACGATGATCGAGAAGAGGCGGCCCTTGAGGTGGCGCGGGTAGTGCCAGCCCTCGAGCTCGATCTCCTTGGCGGCTTGCGGATCCTTGCCGTGGGTCGATGTCGGGTCGGGATTTCCCCCGTCGGCGCAGACGAGCCTGTCGATCATGAGCTTGAGCGAGCTTGGCGCCTGATACCAGTTGACCGGGCAGAGGATCATGATGCCGCGCGCCGCGACCCACAGGGGGTAAATGTCGTTCATCCAGTCGTTCACCTGCCCGAGCGCGTGGTTGGGGTAGCAGGAGCACGGCCAGTGGCACAGCGGCATGGCGGTCGAAACGCAAGCTTTGCAGGGATAGATCACCCTTCCATATTCGGAAGCAAGCCGGCTGAGGTCGAGGAAGTCAACCGCCAGCCCCCCCTCTTTCTCGACAGTCTCGCGGGCGATGGTTGCAAGCCTGAAGGTTTTCGACATCTCGCCCGGGCAGGTGAGATCGCTGCGAGTTGAGCCGTTGATGATGAGAATGCGGGGCACCGCGCCGGAATCTGCGTATCGCTCTTCGGCCCCGATGATTCCCTCGCGCGCCTTGAGCCAGTCAAGCGAAAGATCGTAGCCGGGATCGGCGAAGCCCGGGCCGGCTTTGCGCGTGCGAGGGCTCTTGTTGCTGTCGGAATAACTCTTCCAGGCGATCTCGATGAGCCTATCAATGTCACCTTGCGCGGTATCGAATGCCGGATCGTTGAAGTGCGCCTTGAACCGTTCGGCAAACACTTCCTTGCTGAGACTGACATCCGGCATGCCCGTGACGACCCTGACGGTTCCCATCGTCAATTCCGATCAGCCTGCAGTGGATTGGCCGGCATTCTCGCAAGGCGCTTTCCCATTGCTTGGGGGCTCCACCTCAACGGCTCACCTCAAAGCGAACGGCATTGCTCGTGCCCCGAGCGTTTCGCACTTTCACGATATAGCTTCCTCGCGTGAGCTTTCCCGGCACGGCGAGCTTGAGGGTCTGAACGATGCCTGGCTGACAGCTGGAAGCAATTGTACAGGCTATGCCGGCGCTTGCGGCCAGATGCACATGGTGTACGGCAACCGTCCCGAAATAGACGGTGTTTTCCTCAGCGAATCCGCGCCCGGTAACGTCAATCGGCGATCCGGCAGATCCGGACGCGGGGACAAGCGACTGGATCTGTGGACTCCCATCGCCGGCGGCCGCGGGCTGTGCGAGGGCTTCGATCGCAATGAAGAGAACCAGGACTATAGCGCCCTTTCGCATTCTCGCGGTCCTTTCAAGCAGGGGGTCTGTACCAGCTTAGGACCTGGTTTGACGGCAGCATAGTTGAAAACTGTAACCGGCTTGCTGATTCCGTAGAGCCGCGGTTAACCCAGAACTCGGTGTTCGCCCTAAGGTTTTGTGGCGGAAAGTTGACCCTTCCTGGGCGGGCATGTTACCTTGCCGCTCGGAGAGGGCAATGCAAACAGTTAAGCTAACGGGAAAGGGATTTATATGAAACGAGTCTCTCAACTCGCCGTTTCGGCTGCCGCATTCGTCGCACTCCTTTCCGGAGGGTCGGCGATGGCAGGGGCTCTGTCGGCGCCATCGCCGGCGGACGGAACACCTGTGCCTCCGCCGCTTTCCTTGCCGCAAGCGGAGTATTACCGAACCCATCCTGCCGAGTGGGATAAACTGCTGAAGCAGATGCCGACCTTCAGGACCATCCCGATGGGACCAACCCAGTCGGAACCTGCTCCCGTCGCCGCAAATACATGGACGCGAACCACTCATATTCCGCCTGTCACAGGCTTGAGCAACCCGCTGCTGTTGACCAACGGGACGGTGATAATACACGCTTCGTGCGGGTCCAACTGGGTTAAGCTCACCCCGGACAGCACCGGCAGCTACATCAACGGTACTTGGTCGATAATTGCATCCCTCCCGGCCGGATACACTCCGCTCTATTTTGCATCGCAGATACTGAACGATGGCCGCGTGGTGGCCAACGGCGGGGAGTATAACAACAATTCCGGCTGCAAGGCAGTCTGGCAGAAGAATGGCGCGGTCTACAATCCGCTGACCAATTTGTGGAAGCCGCTTGCTGCCCCTCCCGGGTGGACGACCATCGGCGATGCCCAGAGCATCATCCTGCCGAGCGGCAAATACATGCTTGCCGATTGCTGCACCACGAATGAAGCGATTCTCAACAATCCCGACTCGTCTCCTCCCTCATGGAGTGCGACCGGCGGCGGAAAGTTCGATGTGAATGACGAGGAAGGTTGGGCCCTCCTGCAGACGGGCAAGGTCCTGACGACCGATGCCTACGTATTCACAGGGACTTGCGGCCTGGGTTCCGAACTCTACACCCCGGACCCGGTTACCGGCATTGGCACCTGGGTGAGTGCCGGCACCGTCACCACCCAGTTGTCCGATTGCAACCCGCCCAACAAAAGCTTTGAGGTAGGTCCGATCGTCGTTCGGACGAATGATACGGCCGTCGCTTTCAGCGGCGTGACCAGCGGAGTGGCCGGCACCTCGATATACCTGGCAGGAGCACGCCCGCCTCATTGGACCAGCGGGCCGAATATCCCGACGATCGGCGGCAAGAACTTCAACCTTGCGGATGCACCGGCCGTTGCGTTGCCATGCGGCGGCATCTTCTTTGCCGGGAGTACGGGCTTGTTTGCTCCGCCGACCCAGTTTTTTGAGTTCACGACCGCGAACACGATCGTTACGCGCGCGAATACGCCCAATGCGCCGGGCGAACCTGCCTTCGTGGTGAATCTGCTGTTGCTGCCGAACGGGCAGGTTCTTCAGACGGAAAATAACACCAACGATGTCGAAATCTATCAGCCTGCGGGCTGCCGGACACTCACCGGGCAGCCGGTGATCACCGCATTGTCGGCATCGACACTGACCCATGGCCACACATATATAGTCAAAGGGACGCAGCTGAGTGGCATCACTCATGGCGTCTACGGCGATGATGAGCAGGCAGCGACCAACTTCCCGCTGATTCGGCTCACCAACACCTCGACGGGCACGGTCTTTTACGCGCGGACCTTTAGCTTCACCAGCCGCTCGGATAAGCCCAACCAGGCCTCCTCAGCGAGGTTCCAGATGCCAACCGTCATAACCAAGGGGAACTATAATCTTCAGGCCATTGCCAATGGCATCGCATCTGCGACGATGGCGGTGACCGTCAACTGAACGCTCCCACATGAGATCAGAAGGGCGGGGCTGTCCCCGCCCTTCTTCATTCAGCGCCGCCGCCGTCCAAGATCACCAACGAGCAGTTGAAGCAAAAAATGAACTGGACTGTGGCAGAAAAATGGTGTTTACAGGCTCCCGAGGGTGGCGGTTAACTTGAATTGGAAGGGCTCTATCCCATGATACGTAGTAAACTTTCTTTTGCTGCAGCTTGCGCGTTCGGCCTCCTGGTTTCTGCCACCGCCTATGCGGGCTTGAACGGGCCAAATCCGAAGTCCTCTGATGCGCCCCCGCCTGTCGGCGGCGGGGCTCCTTCTGGAATAGCGCTGCTCGGCGGTTCCTTCTTTGGCGATGGAACCATCATTGTCGGCGTCGGCGTGACTGCAAATGCTATTCACATAGCTACCGGTGTGTATGAGGTTGATTTCCACCGCGCAATTAAAAATGGGTGCGTATGGACCGGGTCTCCCGGCTTAGGAACCTTCAGCGGAACCGTTGCCCCGTCCATGATATCCGTGACGGGCCGGGTCGGAACCACCAACGCCTTGTTCGTCCAGCTGTTCAACTCAACCGGGTCAGCCGCCGACATTCCGTTTGAGGTTCACGTTATCTGCGGCTGATGCCGGCTGCGCTAGGAAGGGCTCAGACGCTCTAGGCCTCAGGCTTTACAGTAAGGACCGAGGGCCGCTGGCGAACAATCGGCGGCCCAAGCTTTAAGCCCTGACCTCTTGATGCTGGAACAGGAGATAGGCGGCAGTGAACAGCACGACCGCCGCCGAGACGAGTGCCGTGAATTGCGGCCAGATCAGAAGGAAGCTCTGCCAGGCCGGAAGCGGCGCGCCCATGAGTGCTCCTTCGAGTTGATCGCCGAAGAGCGGTCCGAGCGCGCGAGTGGCCGGGTTGAACAGCGCGATCGCGGTGTCGCCGAAGAGCTGCTGCGGCGACAGGTGGCGCAGCACCTCGACAATATTGATCGCGGCGATCTGCGATTCGGGGTCGTACATATCGACGTTGACCACCGACGTGGTGATGATCGGCGCCAGCATATTCCAGAAGAAGGCGAAGAACAGCCACAGGGAGAGGGCGCACAGCGCGGCCGTGGCCGGCGACCGGAAGATCACCGAAAAGACGAGCGCCATCGCAACCCACACGCCGCCATAGGCAATCGCCGCAATGAGAAAGCCAATGCCGCGGACGATCTCCTCTCCGCTGGGCGTGAGGCCCAGGAGCAGAATGCCGAAACCGATAATGCACAGCCAGAGCGCGGTGAGGAACACCGCCAGCGTTGCGAGGCTGGCGAGGAATTTCCCAAACAGCAGGGCGTCGCGGTAGATCGGCTGCGCCAGAAGCCTGCTCATGGTGCGCCGGTTGAACTCGCCGTTCACGCTGTCGAAGCCGAGCGTGATCGCCACGATCGGGATGAGGAAGCCGAGAAAAGCGACGAAGGACGGCAGCGGATCGCGCGCCATCGTGAAGATGCGCAGGAACAGGAACGGATCTTCGCCGATCGTCTGCTTGATTTCTCCGATCGCCGCCCACACCGCGCCGAGGCCGGCGAGGAACACCAACACCTCGAGGAGCCGCATTCTGACGCTCATCAGATTGTCGGCGAGTTCGTGGGTGAACACCGCCGCCACGCCCGTCCAGGGCGAACCTTCACGCGGCACTGCGCGCCTCCTCGAAATAGCGGGTATAAACGTCTTCGAGCCGTGCTGCGCCATGCGCCAGGCCCAAGACATCGCCGCCCGCCTGGTTGATCGCCCGGGCGATTTCCGCCCTTACATCGCGCGCCGCATCGATCCTGAACTCGGTCGCCGTGACCGGCTCGACCTTGGTTACGCCGCCAACCCCGGCGATGACCTTGGAGAGATCGCTGCCCCGCGCCTCGAGCCGGATCACATGCGAGCCGCCGAGCACATTCATCATGAGGTCGCTCACTCTCCCCATGAGGCCGATCTTGCCGCGATTGAAAAGCGCCACCCGGTCGCAGATGTCCTGGACGAGATCGAGCAGATGAGACGATACGACGACCGTCATGCCGTCGTGCTTGAGCGAGCGAATGAGGTTGAGGAACTCGCGCGTCGTCTGCGGATCGAGCCCCGAGGTCGGCTCATCGAGGATTGCGACGGTGACGTCGCGCATGATGATTTCGGCGATCCCGAGCCTCTGGCGCATGCCGCGCGAATAGGTCTTGACCGGCTGGTCGGCGGCCTTTTCGAGATGGACGCGGCTGAACGCCTTGGCGATCGCCGCATCGGCGGCGGCCTCCGTCATTCCCGACAGCCTGGCTGTGTAACGCAGGTTCGCCCCTCCGGAGAGATGCTCGTAAAAGCCGACCGAGTCCGGCAGATAACCGACCCGGCGCTTGACCTTGAGCGGCTCGCGCAAGGGATCATGGCCGGCGACGGTGATCTTGCCTTCCGTCTGCTCGGTGAGACCGAGCATCATGAGAATGGTGGTCGTCTTGCCGGCCCCGTTGGGGCCCAAGAGGCCGAACACCTCTCCTTCGTCGATCGCGAGATCGAGACGGTCGACGGCGACCGTGTGGCCGTACCGCTTGGTGACGCCTCGGAGATCGATGATGGGCGCCGTCATCGCCGGCCGAACCTCCGCACCGCGCCGAACATGACCAGGAGTGCCGCGGCAATCACCCCCAAGCCCGCGATCCCCCACATCGTGGAGGTGAGGACCGTGATGCGATAGCGCGCAGTGTCGGAGATACCCTCGCCGCTAACCGTGAAGCTTGCCATGTAATCGCCGGCGATCGCCTTCTCGGAAGGCGTGACGAGGGCGGTGACCTTCTGCTCGCTGTCAGGCGGGAGATCGGCGATCCCTTTGGGTTCCATTGCGAACTTCCAGCCGGATGATCCCGAGCCGCTGAGCTCGAGATCGCGAGCATCGGCGCTGCCCGTATTGCGCACGATGAGATCGAAGCTGCGCTCCTTTCCCGCATAGGCTTCGGCCGAGAGGCGTCCATCAGGTCCGGTGATGCTCACCTGCGGCTGGCCGGCGATGTCGAGGCCGACCTCGGCGACCGCGTTGCTCTTGCCGGTCGAAAAGGCAAGCCCGACCGGATATCGTCCGGCCGCGATGTTTTGCGGCGGCTTGACGGTCGCCGAGATATCCTTCGATTCGCCCGCTTTCATCGGCAGACTTGTCAGCTCCTGCGCGCCATAGCCTTCCTTGAACACCGTCTCGAAGCCCTGGGGCGCCTGGGCGGCGAAGTTGAGGGTCACGTCATCGGCGCTGTCATTGGTGACCTTGACTTGAAAATCGAAATTGGATTTGGCGGTGCCGCGCAGGATGGGAAGCTTCGGCTCGACGGTTAGGCTCGCGGCCTTCGGCGCCACCACCTCGACCGTGATCGGCAGATTGAGATCATTGCCGCCGCCTTTCGCTTCGAGCGCGATGGAGTATTCGCCGGGCTTGGTATCGGCCGGTACCTTGACGTCGAGATCGAAAGTGACCTTCTCATTGACATCGACGAAGGCGGCACCGACCTTGCGGTTCTCGCCCTTGAGCTCGACCGTCCACCCGGCCGGAGCTGATTTGAGCGTCATATCGGCCCTGAGCGGCGGGACATTGTAATTGACGAGCGTAACCGGAAGCTTGGCCTCTTCCCCGCTCTTCAGCGTCACCACCGGATAGGGCGTGGTGAGCCACAGGCCCTTGATGTCGGGATTGGGGGTTTCGGCCAAGGCTCCTGATGCAACGAAGAGCGCAAGGGGAGCCGCAATGGCCAGTCGTCGCAACAACATGATCCACCTCGATCAGCAATGTACGTCGGTTTGTGCCGTCACCGCGGCAGCAATGGGGCACGCGGAGGGCTCAAAATCGGGCCAAGTTATTGCGAGCATAAACCGTTGAGCAACTTAACATTCAGTAAGAATTTGCGCCTGTATCAAGTCAGGCGGCGAGCGCCTTTTCGGCCGGCTCATAGGGATAGCCCAGATCGTCGGCGACCGCCTTGTAGGTGACTTTGCCGCGGTAGATATTGAGCCCGTTGCGCAGGTGGAAGTCGTCGAGCAGCGCCTTCTTGTAACCCTTGTCGGCGATCGCAAGGGCATAGGGAAGCGTGACATTGTTGAGCGCGAAGGTCGACGTGCGCGCCACCCCGCCCGGCATGTTGGCCACGCAATAATGGATGACGCCGTCGACGATATAGGTCGGATCGGCATGGGTGGTTGGCCTGGACGTTTCAGCGCAGCCGCCCTGGTCGATCGCCACATCGACGAGGACCGAGCCGCTCTTCCAATCCTTGATCATCTTGCGGGTGATGAGTTTGGGCGCTGCCGCCCCCGGAATGAGCACGCCGCCGACGACGAGATCGGCTTCGGCGCATTCATCCTCGATCGTCCCTTGCGTCGAATAGAGCGTCTTGAGCCCGGTGCCGAAGCGGGCGACGAGTTCTTCCATCCGGTCGGTCGATTTCTCGAGAACCACGACGTCGGCACCGAGCCCGAGCGCCATGGCCGCCGCGTTGGTTCCGACGACTCCGCCGCCCAGGATCACGACCTTGGCCGGTGCGACGCCCGGCACGCCGCCAAGCAGGATACCGCGTCCTCCTTGTGCCTTCTCCAGGCAATGGGCGCCTGACTGGATCGACATCCGTCCGGCGACCTGCGACATCGGAGCCAACAGCGGCAGGCCGCCGCGCGTGCCGGTGACTGTCTCATAGGCGATGCAGGCGGCACCCGAGGCGATGAGGTCCTTCGTCTGTTCGGGATCGGGCGCGAGGTGAAGATAGGTGTAGAGGACCTGTCCTTCGCGCAGCATCCGCCGCTCGGCGGCCTGCGGTTCCTTGACCTTCACGATCATATCGGCCTTGGCGAAAATCTCCGCGACATCGGCAATGACCTCGGCGCCCGCCGTCTTGTAGTCCTCATCGCTGACCCCGATGCCGAGTCCGGCCCCCGCCTCCACCCACAGTCTGTGCCCATGGCGCACCGCCTCGCGCACCGATAGGGGCGTCATGCCCACCCGGTATTCGTGATTCTTGATTTCTTTCGGAACCCCGATCAGCATGATGGCAGAACTCCCGTATGGGCGCTAAAGCGGCCGCGCCCTCGACAGGGTCGCCCGTTCGATATAGCCGGACAAGCGTGCAAACAATAGTCTGGCCATGGCATCTGGGCTTCAGGCGGCAGGCTGTTCGGAAGCGGCAGCCGTCCGGCTTGTTCTTTGGTCCACCCACAGCATGAACAGCCCGGCTGTGAGCACGATTGCAGCGCCTATGACGGTTCTTACCCCCGGCACATCGCCGAACACGGCGAAGCCAAGCACAACCGCCCAGAACATCGCGGTATACTCGAAAGGTGCCACGAAGCTCGATTCCGCGTATTTGTAGGCGGTGCCGAACAGGACCATCGCAAAAGCGACGGTCGTCCCGGCCAACATGATCGCGGCAAAATCGACCGGCGACGGCATGAGCCACGGCCGCACCAGGAAGGCCAGGCTCTTCTGCTCAATGCCGTGAAGATCGAGCAGCGCGAACCCAGCGGCCAGCACGACTGCCACGGCGAAATAGATTGCATTGCTGTGGAATGCCATGATGGCCGGCGGAACTGTTTTCCCGATCTTGCGGGCGAGCGCCTGCCCGAGCGCGTAAGTGAAGGCCGCGTAGAGCGCAAGAAGCGCCGCCGGCTCGAAGACGCCATTGCCGGGCTTGACCATGATCAGCACGCCGACGAGCCCGCCGGTGATCGCCAGCCAACGATGCAGCCGCACCTCTTCGCCAAGCAGCGGTCCCGCCAAAATGGCGATCATGAGCGGCATGGTGAAAGAGATCGCGACGACATCCGCCAGCGGCATGGCTGCAATCGCCATGATATAGGCGAGATAGGCGGTGGACATGATCGCGCCGCGCGCAAGGCTCAGTTGCCAGCCTGGCGCAAACAGCGCCGCGAAGCCAGCCTGCCGGTATACGATGGCGGCAAGAATTGGAAGCCCTACAAGGCAGCGGATGAACAACAGCTGATGGGCCGGATAGCTGCCGCTCATCCATTTGACGATCGCATCGCTGCTCGAACCGATGCCCACCCCGGCGAAGGCGCACAGGATTGCCAGACCTTTATTGTCTCGAAACGGCGCAGCCTTCATGCCTACGCCATACCCCACTTCGAGACGGAACGAAATGCCGCCCGCGCCTGTTGTACTATGACGGCTGCAGAGCGATTGTTCATGATCGTCACACGCCTTTCGGTTATCGCCATTGCGATTCTGTGCATGATCCCTTTCGCTGAGGCGAAAAGGCATCCGCGAACGACTGGGCCCGAGCGATTTCTGTGCGACAATTTCGAGGTCGGCTGCCCACGCAAGCCAGCGCGAGCAAAGCTCAAGAAAAAGAATCCCAAGATCGTCAAGGCCGCTCCGGAGACTGTCGCCAAGCAAGCTCCCGAAGCGCCAAAACCTGCTCCGATCAAACCAGTCCCTAAACCCGGCGCGGCCGCCGAACCAAAGCCCATCGAGCCCGAGCAGAAACAGGCGACGATCCTGCCGATCAAGCCGGTGGAGAAGCCGGACGCGATCATGCCGCCGCCCTCCGAGGGTCCTCCTCCCGCCGATGAGGCTGCGGCTTGCCGCGCCGATCTCTCCCGCCTCGGGGCGGAGTTCGATGTCCCGCAAAACTTCGAGGCGGGGCAGGGCTGCAGCGTCGCCAACCCGGTGCAGCTCAAATCGCTGCGCACGACCCTCGGCACCATATCGCTGCCAGGGCGGCCCACTCTCAAATGTACCTTCGCCAAGCAATTTGTGATCTGGCTCGGCGATGTCGCCGCCCCGGTCGTTGCGGCCCACGAGGACTCAAGCTTCACCGCTTTGTCCACCGGCACCAGCTTTCAATGCCGTGGCCGCAATGGGGAGGCTTCCGCCAAGATGAGCGAGCATGCCTTCGGCAATGCCATCGATATTGACGGGGTCCTAGTTGCTGGCAGGAAGCGGATCGACGTGGCGGCCGTATCGGATCCGGCAAACCCCGCCTACCGCATGCTGATGGCGCTGCGCATCTCGGCCTGCGGCTACTTCACGACGGTGCTCGGGCCGGGGGCGAATGCGGCCCATGCCTCGCACTATCATTTCGATCTCGGCCTCCATGGCAAGAGCGGCAACTATCGCATTTGCGAATAGGCCGCGAAATCCACAAATCTAAGCTGGCGCCGCAATCATTGCTGCGAGCAATTTGATCCCCGGCTCGATCTTCCTTTCATCGATCGATGAAAAGGCGAGGCGGAAGTAGTTTCGTGGCGCATTGGCACAGCCGAAATTGATGCGCCCCGGCTCGATCAGAATGCCTATCTTGGCCGCGGACTTCGCCAGTTCTTCGCTGTTGAGATCTTCGGGTCCCTTGACCCAGAAGCTCGTGCCGCCGAAGGTCGGGATGCGCGCCGATGAGGGCATATGGGCCGCCAGCGCCGCTCCCATGATTTCCCATCGCAGACGATAGGCGCGGTGAAGCCGCCGGATCAGCGTATCGTGGTGGCCGAGGGAGAGAAACAGGGCGGCCGTGCGCTGATTGTTGTTGGGAGCGTGGCGGACCATGAGTCGCCGCAGCGAGCGCGCTTCGGCGATCAGCCTTGTGGGTCCGACGAGAAATCCGAGCCTCAGACCCGGAAACAAGGTTTTCGATAGCGAGCCCACATAGATCACATGGCCGCCGTCATCGAGCGATTTCAGCGCTGGGCAGGGCTCGTTCACATAGTTGGTCTCGAACTCGTAATCGTCTTCGATGACGATGAAATCGTGCTTGTTGGCGAGCTTGAGGAGGTCCATCCGCCTCTCGAGCGGCATGGTGGCGGTCGTCGGGAACTGGTGGCTCGGCGTGACGAAGAGGAGATTGATTCGGGAGAGCGCATCGCCGAGTATCAGTCCATGCTCATCGACCGGGATGAGCGCGATATTGCCGGTCTTGAGCTTGAACATGTTGCGAATGTCGGGGAAGCCCGGCTCTTCGGTAGCTACCCGGCTCTTCTCGCCGACAAGAAGGCTTACGAGCAGATAGAGGGCATTCTGCGCACCAAGCGTGATCAGGATTTCATCGTCGCTCGCCATGATGCCGCGCCTTGGCAGGATGCGCCGGCGGATCTGTTCGACGAGCAGCGGGTCGTCGAACGCCCAGGTGTCGTTGGTCCAGGTGCCAAGCCATTTCTTGCCGAGCGCCTGGCGGGCACAGTCGCGCCATTCCGCAAGCGGGAAGAGGTTGTGATCGACCTGGCCATAGATGAAAGGATACGTATAGCTGTGCCAGTCGAGCGGCTTCGAAATGTTTTCTGGGCGGAGGGATGTTTGACCAGCCGGGCCTTCCAGTCGGGGCCGGTCTTGCTCGTCTTGGGCGGCGGCAAGTCGCTCTTGCGGGGGCGTGCGGCTCCGACGAAGGTCTTGTCGGCGACATAATAGCCCGACCGCTCGCGTGCCGCGAGATAACCGTCATCGAGCAGGTTCTGATAGGCCAGGACGACGGTGTTGCGCGACACGCCGAGGCTCTTTGCCATTTTGCGGGTTGAGGGGACGGGCTCGTCCCGGGCAAGCTGACCATCGAGAATTGCCGCCACCAGCGCTTCGCGGATCTGCGTCTGCAGGCTCGCATATTCGTTTCGGCGGATATGGACCAACCAATCGCGCATTCGGAAACCTCTGGCTCTATCCTAGGGCCAAATTGCAGGTGGCGCCATCGTCAGTATCAGATGGAGCGCAGGCGTCCCGCGCGCATTTGAATGTCGCCCGAGAGGCGGCGGTTCGTTAAGCGTTTGGCCTCGCTGATCGGATAACGCTGGCGCTATGGCCGCTATTGTGGCGATCCTGTAGAAGCCCTCCCATGGCGGAGCCCGCGATCGACACCTCGCTCAAGACCTGGGACGAGGTCAAGACCACCACCTGCTACATGTGCGCCTGCCGCTGCGGGATCAAAGTCTATCTCAAGGATGGCACCGTCAAATATATCGAGGGCAACCGCGATCATCCGGTCAATCGCGGCGTGATCTGCGGCAAGGGCGCTTCCGGAATCATGCAGCATTACTCGCCGGCACGGCTGTCGAAACCGCTCCTCAGAGTGGGCGAGCGCGGCTCGGGCGAGTTCCGCGAAATCGAATGGGAGGAGGCGCTGCGGCTTGCCACCATGTGGCTCTCGGAAGTGCGCAACACCGATCCAAGGAAGCTTGCCTTCTTCACCGGTCGCGACCAGAGTCAGGCACTGACGGGCTGGTGGGCCGCCCAGTTCGGCACGCCCAACTACGCCGCCCATGGCGGCTTCTGTTCGGTCAATATGGCGGCGGCCGGCATCTACACTTTTGGCGGCTCATTCTGGGAGTTCGGTGAGCCCGATTGGAAGCATACCAAGTACTTCATGCTGTTCGGCGTCGCCGAGGACCATGCCTCGAACCCGATCAAGATCGGCTTGGGAGAACTCAAGAAGCGCGCCGTGAAGATCGTCTCGATCAATCCCGTCAGGACCGGCTATTCGGCGATCGCCGATGAATGGATCGGCATCCGCCCGGGCACCGACGGCCTGTTTGCCGGCGCGCTGATCCATGAGCTTTTGAGCAACGAGAAGGCCGACCTCGATTATCTTGTCCGCTACACCAACGCCCCCTGGCTCGTCATCCGCAATGCGGGCCGTGAAAATGACGGGCTATTCGCGCGCGACCGGGACGGCCATGCGCTCATCTTCGACAAGATGATGAACCGGCCGATATCGGCCATCCGCCCCAACACGGCCCCCACGCTTGTCGGCGAGGTGACGCTTGCCGATGGCCACAGGGCAGTCCCGGCGTTTCAGCTCATCGCCGAGCGTTTCCTGGCGGAGGAATATTCGCCCGACCGGGTGGCCCCGCGCTGCGGTATCGAGCCTCACACCATCAGGCGCATCGCCGCCGAACTCGCTGCCGCTGCCTTCGACAACGAAATTTCCCTCGATGTCGCCTGGATGGACTGGGCCGGGCGCTTTCATGACCGCATGGTGGGCAGGCCCGTATCGATGTACGCGATGCGCGGCATCTCCGCCCATTCGAACGGCTTTCACACCTGCCGCATCCTGCATCTCTTGCAGATCATCCTGGGCACCATCGATGTGCCGGGCGGCTATCGCTACCGTGCGCCCTTTCCAAAGCCGGTGCCGCCCAATGTGAAGCCGGTTGGCAAGCCAGGTCAGGTCAAGCCGAATACCGCCCTTCCCGGCTCGCCCCTGGGGTTCGTAACCCAGCCTGAAGACCTGCTCGTCGATGGCCAGGGCAGGCCGCAACGCATCGACAAGGCCTATTCCTGGGAAGCGCCTTTCGCCGCCCACGGCCTCATGCAGACGGTCATCGCCAATGCCGCAAAACGTGATCCTTATCCGATCGAGGTGCTGTTCCTCTATATGGCGAACATGGGCTGGAACTCGGCAATGAACGTGAAGAAGACGCTCGCCGATTTCACCCGGAAGGATGAGAAGACCGGCGAGTATGTCATTCCGAAAATCATCTATTCCGACGCCTACGCCTCAGAGACGGTCTGGTATGCCGATCTCGTCCTGCCCGACACCACCTATCTCGAGCGGTGGGATTGCATCTCGCTGCTCGACCGGCCGATTTCCGAGGCGGATGGCCCGGCCGATTCGATTCGCCAGCCGGTCGTCGAGCCCGACCGCGACGTGCGGCCTTTTCAGAGCGTGCTGCTCGATCTCGGCGCCCGTCTCGGCCTTCCCGGCATGACGACCGCCGAGGGAACACCGCGCTATCCGGGCGGTTATGCCGACTATCTCGTCCATCACGAAAGAGCGCCCGGCCTCGGTCCGCTCGCCGGTTGGCGCGGCGAGCAAGGCGCCGTGCACGGCCGTGGCGCACCGAACCCCAGGCAGCTCGAGCGCTACATCGAGAACGGCTGCTATTGGTTTTACGAGCTGCCCGATCACGTGAAATACTACCGGCACGCCAACCGCGACTATCTCGAATGGGCGCAGCATTTCGGTTTCCTGGGCAGGCCCGACCCGATTGTCTTTCAGCTCTATAGCGAGCCGATACAGAAATTCAGGCTGGCGGCGCGGGGACACGGGAAGACCGCCTGTCCGCCTGAGCATCGCAAGCGAGTCGAAATCTATTTCGACCCGATCCCCTTCTGGTACCCGCCATTCGAGCAGTCGCTCATCGATGAGGGGAGCTTCCCGCTCCATGCCATCACCCAGCGGCCGATGGCGATGTATCACTCCTGGGGCTCGCAGAACGCCTGGCTCCGGCAAATCCTGGGCCGCAACTGGCTCTATATGAACCGAGCGAGGGCGCATGAGCTTGGGCTGGCGGACGGCGATTGGGTGACCGTGACTTCGCCTCATGGGGAACTCAGGGCCGAACTCAAGCTGATGGACGGCACCAACCGGGACACGGTTTGGACCTGGAACGCTATCGGTAAGCGCTCGGGTGCCTGGCAGCTTGACCCATCGGCACCTGAGGCGAGAAAGGGATTCCTTCTCAACCACTTGATCGGGGAACTTCTCCCTGAACGTGAAGGCGGCTATCGCTATGCCAATGCCGATCCCATTACCGGTCAGGCCGCCTGGTACGATCTGCGGGTGAAGGTGGAGAAAGCACCCGTGTCCACCGCCGTTAGTGCGCCGCAATTTCCGGCACTCAAACGCTTCTTGCGCCTCGGTGCGGCATGACTTCTCTCCCAAATACCACGGCGCCCGGCCAGAAGAAGCTCGGCCTCGTCATCGATCTCGACACCTGTGTCGGCTGTCAGGCCTGCGTCACCTCCTGCAAGGAGTGGAACACCCAGGGCTATTCGGCGCCGCTCACCGATGAAGACCCCTATGGCGCCGATCCCTCCGGTGTATGGCTCAACCGCGTTCACGGCTATGAAGTCGAGGAGGCGGGTGTCGAAGGCCGTTCGCGCATCGTTCATTTCCCCCGCTCGTGTCTTCACTGCGAGGCGCCGGCTTGCGTCACCGTGTGTCCGACCGGCGCTTCCTACAAGCGCGCCGAAGACGGCATCGTTCTCGTCAATCCCGAGACCTGTATCGGCTGCAAACTGTGCTCGTGGGCCTGCCCCTATGGCGCGCGCGAATATGACTACACTCAGGGCGTCATGCGCAAATGCACGCTCTGCATCGACCGCATCTACAATGAGAACCTGGAGGCGGAGGATCGCAAGCCCGCCTGCGTTAGGGCCTGTCCGACGGGCGCCCGCCATTTCGGTGACCTGGGCGATCCCGAGAGCGCAGTCTCGCAACTGGTGAAGGACCGCCAGGGCTACGACCTCTTCCCCGAAATGGGCTACAAGCCAATGAACAAATACCTCCCGCCGCGTCCGCGCCGCGAGGCCCCGACCAGTCCTTCCGCCCCGTCCAGTCCGTCCACCGCGTCCACCAAACCCATCGAATCCTTCTTCCGCTGGGCCGATCGCATCCTCTCGCGCTGATGCACCCCGCCTATTCGGTCATCCTCTTCACCACCGCATCAGGCGCGGGCTATGGGCTCCTATTTCTGCTTGGTCTTCTGCGCGCTTTCGGTCTCGCTGCCCCCGACTGGTGGTTCGGTGCGACGTCGATCTTTCTGGCACTCGCTCTCATCACCGTCGGCCTGCTCGCCTCGACTGTGCATCTGGGCCATCCCGAGCGGGCTTGGCGCGCCTTCTCGCAATGGCGCTCATCCTGGCTGTCGCGCGAAGGTGTGGCTTCGGTGCTGACCTACATTCCCGCACTGGTGCTGTGGATCGCCTGGCTGACCCCGGGCGCCTCGCAGCAGCTGGTCGCGATATCCGGCATTGCGACGGCGCTCATGGCGTTAATCACCGTGGGTTGCACCGCCAAGATCTACTCATCCCTCGTCACCATCAGCCAGTGGAACAATTCGCTCGTGCTGCCTGTCTATCTTGCCATGGCGCTTGCTTCGGGCGCCGTACTCTTCCTGGCACTCGCCCGGCCCTTCGACTACGATCTCTCGGTCCACGGTCTTTTGGCCCTCGCGGCGGTGATCACGGCACTCCTGGTCAAAGTCGCCTACTGGCTGTCGATCGACCGCGAGGTTCCGCGCCACACTATGGCCGAAGCGACCGGACTTGGACGTGACACCCAGGTGCGGCAATGGGAGGTTCCCCACACTTCACCAAATTTCGTCATGAAGGAAATGGGCTACAGCATCGCCCGCAAACATAGGGACAAGCTTCGCCGGTTGGTGGTGATCGGCTTCGGCGTGACGGTGATCGGCCTCCTCATTGCGCAAGTCACATCTCGAACCGTGGCGGCCCCATTGACCATCGCCGCGGCGCTCAGTCTCGCCCTCGCCATCGTGGTCGAGCGCTGGCTGTTCTTCGCCGAAGCCCGGCATGTCGCCATGCTTTACTATGGCGTGGAGCGCATCTGATGCTGGCCTCGGACGTCCTCTGGTTCGATAAATGGTACGCGGTCGAGGAGATCGCTGAAGGCGTGCTGGCGATCGGTGAGCCCAAATATCACCAGATCAACTGGAACTATCTCATCTGCGGCAGCAGCCGCGCGCTTCTCTTCGACACGGGGCCCGGACTGCACGACATCAGGCCCGTCGTCCAAAGCCTCACATCGCTGCCGGTCGTCGCGATGGCCTCGCATATCCATTTCGACCATACTGGCAATCTCCACCGCTTCGATGAGATTGCCATGGCCGACGTGCCGATCCTGCGCGCCTGCGTCGCGGGCGACGGGCTCTTCCATGCACCTGAGCATCTCTATCTCGGCGCACTCGAAAACATGGTCTGGACGCCGATTTCCGTCTCGCACTGGTGGTCCCCCGGTCACAAGATCGATTTGGGCGGCGTCGCGCTCGAAATCATCGCGACACCCGGCCATTCGCCCGATTCGGTCTCGCTCTACGATGAACAGTCGGATCTTCTGTTTGCCGCTGATTTCATTTATCCGGGCAACCTCTATGCCCAGGTGCCCGGCTCATCGCTTCCTGATTATCTCATTTCCGCCGAGCGCCTCGGTAACCGGTTGCCGCCCGATACCCTGATCCTTGGTGCGCATGGCAAGCCGGACGACAGGGGCCTTCATGCGGCCCCGCGCCTCGCAACGCCCGACATCGAGGACCTCGTTGCCGCGCTGATCGCCATTCGCGAGCGCCTGCTTGCGCCGGTCTCGACGAACCCCGATAGCTATAGGGTCAACCGCCGTCTGAACCTGCTGGTCGGGGCGGAAGCCTATGGCGGGTGGCGCTTATGATTTCGCTTCATATAAACATATCTTTATGTCATAATACGCAAGCTTAAGGAATCTCACATGGCCACACCGACCTTTACCGAAGCCCTGGCGAGCCGCCCCTGGCTCCTCGCCGATGGCGCCACCGGCACCAACTATTTTCAGATGGGTCTCGTTTCGGGCGATGCGCCGGAACTGTGGAACTTCGAGCACCCCGACCGGGTGCGCTCGCTCCATCGCCGCTTCATCGCGGCGGGCGCGGATATCATCCTGACCAATACTTTCGGCGGCAATCGCCACCGTCTCAAACTCCACAATGCGCAGGATCGGGTGCGCGAGATCAACATGGCGGCAGCGAGGAATGCCCGCGCCGAAGCAGATGCCGCCGGCCGGCCTGTCTATGTCGGGGGCTCGATCGGACCGACGGGCGAAATTTTCCAGCCCGTCGGCGCGCTGGCGTACGAAGAGGGAGTGTCGGCCTTCGCCGAGCAGGCCGAGGCCCTGAAAGAGGCCGGCGTCGATGTCCTGTGGATCGAGACCATGTCGTCCGAGGAAGAGCTGCGCGCGGCGGTCGAGGGCGCCGCCAAGGCCGGCCTGCCGATCGTCACCACCATGAGCTTCGACACCAACGGGCGCACCATGATGGGCATCACTCCTGCCGCTTTCGGCGCGCTTTCGGCGACGCTTAGCGCCGCTCCGGTCGCGATCGGCGCGAATTGCGGTGTGGGCGCTTCGGAGCTCGTGGCGACCGTCCTCGGCATCACGGCCGCGAGACCCGAGGCCAATGTGGTAGCCAAAGGCAATTGCGGCGTTCCGCAATATGTCGACGGCCATATTCATTATTCGGGCACGCCCGAGCTCATGGCCGATTATGCGCGGCTCGCACTCGATGCGGGCGCCAAGATCATCGGCGGCTGCTGCGGCACGAGCCCCGAGCATCTGGCCGCCATGCGCCTGTCGCTTGAAACCTACACCCGCGGCGAGCGGCCGAGCGTTGAAACCATTGAGGCGCGGCTCGGGCCGGTTTCGCCGCTTGCGAAGGGCTATGACACCGCCGCCGCCGGAGCCGAGCGGCGCGAGCGCCGCCGCCGCGCTTGAAGCGTGAGGCGTCGATCGCGATCTGCCTGACGCCGGACCGGCGTTTCTTCGGCCCGGCAGTCTTTGCTGCATCGCGCATCATCGCTTGCGGACTGCCCGACAGCATCGACCTCGTCCTTCTATGCGAAGAGGAGGATATCTGGCCAGGCTATGACAGGCTCGATCCCGCATTGCGCAACCGGATCGCTCTCACCGTCACGCCCTTTGCGCCTCTCTTCGCCGGACTTCCGCGGACCCATGGCGATTCGACCGCCGTCTATCGCCGTCTCGTGCTCGATCGCGTCCTGCCCGCCAAATATTCGCGCATAATCACGGTTGATTCTGACATCGATGTGAGACGCGAGGGTTTGGCTGCTCTCGCCGATATCGGTCTCGGCAGCGCGCCCATCGCCGCCGCGATCGACATGATCTTCCTCATGGATTTCGGGGGCCACCTGGCGAGCCGGTTTCAGGCCTATCGCCACAATCTCGGCATGACCCGCGAGACGGCCTATTTCAACGCCGGCCTCATGGTAATCGATCGCGCCTCGTGGGAGCGCGAGGCTCTGGGCGAGCGCGCCGTCTCCTTCATCAAAGCCAATCGCCAGGTTTGCGAATTCTATGACCAGAGCGCGCTCAATGCGTTGCTCAAGGGCCGTTTCGCGCCGCTCTCGCCGCGCTTCAATTTCATGGGCGATTTCTTCCTGCTCGATCTCGAGCGTGAAATCGCTCCCATTGCCTATCATTTCGTCCTTCGGCCCAAGCCGTGGGAGGAAGGCTTCTCGGGCGAGCCGCGTTTCGCCGAAGCCTGGCGGCGATGGTTCGCCTCCTCGCCCTGGCCCGATTTCGCCCCTCCCGCCGCCTCCCATTTCGCTCCGCCGCCAATCAATGCCGCTTTCCGCGCCCGCCTCCTCGATTTTCTCGGACGGCAGAATTTCATTGACAGCCGGATGTCTTCGCCTCTCCCCGCTTCGCGGGCGAGAGGCGGATAACCGGATGACAGTAACGAGCGACGCAGTCACGCCCTCGCCCTGCTAAAGGAACAGCGCGGCGGTACGGGTATTCTTACGCCATGAGCCAGGCCTCTCCCCGCCCGACCGAAGACCAGAGCGAGGTCTTGGCTTTTCTGGCCGAGGGCGCCGAGCACATCGAGACCCATGCCGCGCACGTGTTTCTCAAGGGCGATCTGGCGCTCAAGCTCAAAAAGGCGGTGAGGCTGCCCTATCTCGATTTCTCGACCCGCTCGCTGCGCCGGGCGGCCGTCGAGCAGGAGCTCAAGATCAACCGGGCTTTCGCCCCCCAACTCTATCTCGATATCAAGCCGGTGATCAGGCGGAGCGACGGCACCCTCAAGCTCGGCGGTCGCGGCAGGACGCTCGACTGGATCTTGCGAATGAGGCGCTTTCCGCCGAAGAGCCTGTTGAGCGATGTCATCGAGGAGGGCGGTCTCGACGATGCGCTTACCCTCGCGCTGGCCTCGGTGATGGCCGATGCACACGCCCGCGCCGCCGTGCACGATTGGGACGGGGTGGGCATCATGGCCGCCCTGGAAGCCCAGCTCTTCCAGGCCTTCAATGCGGAAGCGAACCTGCTCGGACCGGAGCGGACAGAGCAATTCATTCGTATTTATGCCGAGCGGTTTCGCCATGCCAAGGCGCCGCTTGCGGCACGCGCCAAAGTTGGCGCGGTGCGCCACTGCCACGGCGACCTCCATGCCGGCAATATCGTTGTCATCGATGGCGATCCCGTTCTGTTCGACGCGATCGAGTTCAGCGAACGAATCGCCACTTGCGATGTCCTCTATGATCTCGCCTTTCTGCTTATGGACCTTGCGCAGCGCGGCGAACGCCGCGCCGCAAGCCTGCTGCTCAACCGCTATTTCGAGCTGAGGCGGAAGGAGCAGGTCCTGTCGGGCCTCTCACTCCTGCCGCTCTTTCTCGCAACGCGCGCCGGCGTGCGGGTCATTGTCGCCATCGACAAGGCGAAGGAAATGGTAGGGAACAAAGGCGAGAAGGCGCGCGCCGAAGCGCTTGCCTATTTCGATCGGGCGCTTGCGTATCTCTCCCCCTCGGCGCCGCGTCTGATCGCGGTAGGCGGCCTGTCGGGGACCGGCAAATCGACGCTTGGCCGATCACTCTCCGCCATGCTTCTGCCCGAGCCGGGGGCCATTCATGTTCGCAGCGATGTCGAGCGCAAGGCGCTGTTCGGTGTCGCCGAAACCGAGCGGCTCAGGCCCGAACACTATACGGAGGAAAGCGCATTCAGAGTCTATGAGGCGATGTTCTCTCGCGCTGCCGAAGCGCTTGCGGCTGGCCATTCGGTCGTCCTCGATGCCGTCTTTGCGAAGTCTGCCGAGCGCGCCGAGGCAGAGCGTCTAGCCGCTGCCCGACACATCCCGTTCCTCGGCCTTTGGCTTGAAGCCGCACCCGACGCACTCAAACGCCGCGTGAACGAGCGTTCAGGCGATGCATCGGACGCCACCGCCGATGTGGTCCAAAAGCAACTCGCTTACGATCTGGGCGACATCTCCTGGACCCGCATCGATGCCTCCGCATCGCCTGATACGACCCTCGATCGCGCAAAGCGAGCAATCCCGCCGGCGCCACAGGCATAAGCAGGGCGCGTCCTCGTTCCCTCGGCTCACCTCCCAATGCGCGTCATCGCATCGAGGAACGCATCGACCTCGGCCGGGGTATTGTAGTGGGCAAGGCCGACCCGCAGCACGCCGCCCTTATCCCTGAGGCCCATGCGGCCGATAGGCTCGACTGCATAATTGTGGCCCGACCACACGAAGATGTTGTCGCGCGCCAAGGCCTTCGCCATCTCCTGCGGGTGAATTCCGTCAATCGTGAAGGAAACCGTCGGCACCCGCCGATGCATCGCATTGGATGAAGTGATTCCGCGGATCTTAAGCTTGCTGAAGGTCGCCAGCCCCTCGATCAATCTCAAGCACAGCCGGCGCTCCCATTCGGCGAAGACATCGAAGGCGCGGTGAATGCGTGCGCCGCGCTCGCCCATTCGGCCATCGGCACCCCCATTGCCGCTGCCAAAGCCTGCAAGATACTCGACCGCGCCGAGCGTTCCCGCGATGCCTTCGTGGCTGAGCGTGCCGGTCTCGAAGCGATGCGGCAGGTCATCGCCGGCCGGCCTCACCTTGTAGGCGAAGGTCTGCGCCAGAAGCTCCTCGCGCCCCCACAGCACCCCTTGATGCGGCCCGAAGAATTTGTAGGCCGAGGCGACCAGCACGTCGGCACCGAGGTCCTGCACATCGATGCCGCAATGGGGCGCAAACTGCACCGCATCGACATAGACGAGCGCTCCCGCTTTCCTTGCCTCGCAGGCGAAGCGCTTCACATCATTGATCGTGCCGGTGCAGTTCGAGGCAAGGCCCAAGGCCACGAGCCGCGTACGCTCACTCAGCACCTTCTTCAGCGCATCGTCGGGGAACTCATAGGTCTCGGGATCGAAATCCATCCACCTGACCTCGAGGCCGATGTCATCGGCAAGCAGCAGCCACGGCGCCACATTGGCATCATGGTCCATACGCGACAGCACGATCTCATCGCCGGCCTTGAAGCTTTTGCCCAGACAGCGCGAGAAGTGGAGCGTGAGGCTCGTCATGTTCTGTCCGAACACGATCTCGCGCGGCGAGGAGGCATTGTAGAAATCGGCCATCGCCCGATGTGCCTCATCCACAAGATCGCCGACCGCCTTGGTGGTTGCGAAATAGCCGCCGAGATTGGCGTTCTTCTCCTTGAGCGCCTCGACCGTCCGATCGATCACCCGCCGCGGGACTTGGGTTCCCGCCGGATTATCGAAATAGACGCGCGGCTTGCCGTCGTCCTCAAGAGCGAGGGCGGGAAACTGCGCGCGAACCTCGTCGATCGGAAATGAAGCGGTACTCATGGGGACCTCGGCTGCAGGAAGGAGCCGGCATTTAGCATCGGCATGGCCGTGCTGCCAGTCGGTTTCGGTCGCCCCTCGGTCGCCGCTGATACGCCAGATAAGCCTTGTCAGGAGGTAATTTGCCGGTCAGATAACGGCGAAAGCTTGGGAGCCCGGCTGATGGCTGATGAAGGCGAACTTGATCTACGCTCGCTCGATGATGAGGAGTTGACGCAACAGGTACATGACGACCTCTATGACGGCCTCAAAGAGGAGGTGGAGGAAGCGGTCAACATCCTGCTCGGGCGCGGCTGGACCCCCTACAGGGTTCTGACCGAGGCGCTGGTCGAGGGCATGCGCATCGTCGGTATCGATTTCCGGGACGGCATTCTGTTCGTTCCGGAGGTGTTGCTCGCCGCCAATGCGATGAAGGCCGGGATGGCCATTCTGCGTCCGCTCCTTGCCGAGACGGGTGCGCCCCGCCTGGGCAAGATGGTGATCGGCACGGTCAAGGGCGACATTCACGACATCGGCAAGAATCTCGTCGCAATGATGATGGAAGGGGCGGGCTTCGAGGTCATCAATATCGGCATCAACAATGCCGTCGAGAAGTATCTCGCGGCGATCGACGAGCATCAGCCCGACATCATCGGCATGTCGGCGCTGTTGACCACCACCATGCCTTACATGAAGGTCGTCATCGACACCCTCAAGGAGAAGGGGATGCGCGACGACTATGTCGTGCTCGTCGGCGGCGCGCCCTTGAACGAGGAATTCGCCAAGGCGATTGGTGCCGACGCCTATTGCCGCGACGCCGCGGTGGCTGTCGAAACCGCCAAGAGCTTCATGGCGAGGAAGCACAACCAGATGCGCGCCGCGAGCTGAACATCCCTGCGCGGGCTGTCATCTGGTCTCGGCCGAGCTTACAATGACCTGAATGACTCTCGTCAACGTCAAGCCATCCGATGAATTCGAGTTTGCCGCCGGCAAGGGTGAGGTGCTGCTCATTGCCTGCGGCGCGCTCGCCCGCGAAATCGTCGATCTGATCGAGCGCAACCGTTGGCCGCTGTTCGACGTCGCCTGTCTCCCCGCCAAGTGGCACAACACCCCAGACAAGATACCCGAGGCGGTGCGTGCCAAGATCAGGGAAGCAAAGCCGCGCTACAAATCCGTCTTCGTCCTTTATGGCGACTGCGGCACCGGCGGGCTGCTCGACAAGGTGCTCGAGGAAGAGGGAGCAGAGCGCATCGAGGGCCCGCACTGCTACGCCTTCTTCTCGGGCAATGCCGCCTTCGCCGCCAGGGCCGAGGACGAGTTCACCGCCTTCTATCTGACTGACTATCTCGCCCGCCATTTCGATCGCCTGATCTGGAAGGGATTGGGCCTCGATCGCCATCCCGAGCTCCTCGCCGACTATTTCGGCAATTACGAGAAGATCGTCTACCTCGCCCAGACCCGCGATGAGGACTTGGCCAAGAAGGCGATGGCCGCCGCCCTGCGCTTAGGCCTTGCCTATGAATATCGTTATGTCGGCTATGGCGAGCTCGCAAGCGAGATGGCGAAGCGCTACTCGGGCGCCTTGGGATCGGCGGCCCACCGTTCTGCACGGTAATTGCCTCCGGCAATCTCGTAATAATCTCCCGCACTTTCGCAGAAGATGTGCCCTTCGAGCGGAACCCCGAGGTTCCCGTCGATCGCGCCCGCGGCGATCGCGGTATAGTCGCGCTTGTCGCCCTTCCAGAAAAGTGTCGAGCCACATTCCTGGCAGAAGCCGCGGCGCGCCGTCTCGCTCGACCGATACCATTTCAGCCCGTGCGCCTCGGTGAGCGCAAGATACTCATCCTTGACCGCCGTCGCCGACATGTAATTGCCGGTCTGCTTGCGGCATTGCGTGCAATGGCAGGCAATGACCGGCCGAAGCTTGCCGGTGATCTCGAACCTGACCGCTCCGCACATGCACGATCCGGTCTTCAAACTTGCTTTGAGCGAGGTGTTCATGGCCTTATTTGTGAGGCTCAGGTCCCAAGCGAGCGACGGCGGATCCGCTGCATCGCGGCCCGAAACCGGCAAAAGGAGGTAAGGAGGAATGAGCATGGCCGAAACCGAAAAGCCAGAGGGTCCGGTCGCCATCGAAGCGATACCGTGGACGGAGTGGCACGAGGGCGTGCGTTTCGCAACCAGGTACCGCGTCCTGTCCGACACCCGCAAGGGCGGGCGCAAGATCGGCATCGCGGTCGAGGAACTGCCGCCCGGCAAGCAGTCGGTACCCTTCCATTATCATATGCTTGAGGAGGAGCACATCTTGGCCCTCGCAGGCGAAGCCACCCTGCGCCTTGGCGATGAACGCTACCCGATCAGGGCGGGCGACTATGTCGGTTTTCCGGCCGGCCGGCGCGCCGGCCATTGCCTCGTCAATGAGGGCGATGCGCCTTTCCGTTTCATCATCATCGGCGATCATCAGCCGAACGAGGTCTGCGTCTACCCCGATTCCAACAAAGTGATGGCGCGCGCCCTGGACCGCGCCATCTTCCGCAACGAGCAGCTCGACTATTTGGATGGAGAGCGGGCGGATGAGCCGGTCAAAGGTCCACGCTGACTCTATCTGACCTGCCGGCCGCCCCGGACATCGGTAAAGGCAAAATCCTTGCCCTTGTAAAGCAGGGGAATATTTCGTTCGGCTGCGAATGCGTAAGCGAAACAATCGCCCATGTTGAGATCGGCCGGATGGCCGCTTCGGCGCCCATACCGATCAAAGGTCGTGATCGCAAGCATGGCCACCGGCATTTCCACGGCCGCGATACGAACCCTGGCAAGCGCAAGAAACTCAAGGATCGTCTCGGCTACATCCGGTGCTCGTCCGCCCGATTTGCGCGATATCGATGCGGCTGCCTCCCACACCGCAATGGGGGAGGAGATCGGATTTTCTGCATCTTCGAGGGCCTCGGCGAGGGCCCGGGCATCGTCTTCTTCGGTGAGGATGGCGACGATCGCCGACGCGTCAACGAACACGTTGCGGCTTCTCTTCATATAGCTCATCGCGGAATCGCTTGCTGACTGGTCGCCGGTCTTTCACTACGGCGCGCACTCGCGTGCGCAGCGCGGCTGTACGGTCCCACAGGGACTCCGTTTTGTCCCGCCGCTCCATCTCATTTGCGACGGCCACGTAAACGGCTTCTGTCAGGCCAAGCTTCGCTCTGCGCGCGAGTTCTCGCACCAGCTTCTCGGTTTCGCGATTGCGAATGTGAAATGCCATCGGCTAGCTCGGCTGCTACAAGCGTATATACGCACTGGAGGGCAAGCAGTCAATCAGACCTGCTCGATGGAGCACGCGCCTCGGACACCGCTTTCGCCACGAACGGCTCGCCTTTTCAAAGGTGAGCTGGCGGATCAGCCGATATAGCTGCTACGGAGCGCGTGCGTCTCGCGCGCATTTCAAAGCGGGTGGGACGCCCGCGCTCCATCTTGGCCGCCGGCATATTTGACGAGTGCCGCGACCCGCTCCTCGACCGATGGATGGGTGGCGAGGAGGCCGAAGACGGGATGCACCGCCGGACTTTCGATGAAGAAGGCATGCATGCGGGACGGCATGTCGGGAATGGCCGCATGGCCCTCGATCTTGCGCAGCGCGCTGATCATCGCATCGGGATTCTTGGTCAAGTCGACCGAGCCCGCATCCGCCATGAATTCGCGCGAGCGTGAGATGGCGAGGCGGATGAGGATCGACAGGCCCCAGGAAATCGCGATGATGGCGATGGCGATCAGGATCACGATGAGGATCGCTGCGCCATTCCTGTCGCGGTCGCGCGAGCGCGAGGTGGCGGGATAGCGCGGGCCCAATCCGAACGGAAAATCGAAATTGCGGATGGTCACATCGGCGATGAAGGCGAAGATCCCGGCGAAGATCACCGCGATCACCATCATCTGGGCGTCGCGGTTGCGGATATGAGTCAGTTCATGGCCGAGCACCGCCTCGAGCTCCGCATCCTCGAGAAGGTCGACGAGCCCGCGGGTCACCGTGACCGCATAGTCGCGCCCCTTGAGGCCCGAAGCAAAGGCATTGGCGGCCTCGGTCTCGATGATGCGCAGCTTGGGCATCGCAATGCCGCGCGAGATGCACAAATTTTCAAGCACATTGTAAAGCCTGAAGGCTTCCTCGCGCGTCACCGATTTGGAGCCGGTGGCGAAGGCGATCATCGCCCCATGGGCGAAATAGGCGATGACGAACCAGATGGCGGCGCCCAGCAACCCGAGCGGCGCGACCGTGGCCATCCGGTACCAGGCGCGAATCATGATCTCCGCCACATCGCCGCCTCCCCACGCCTCGATGAGGAGCGAGAAGGAATAGAGCACCGCCTGGAGGAGCAGCACGAAGGAGGCCAGCAGAAGGATCGACTTCAGCCGGTTCTTTTGGATGTAGGAGTAAAGCCCGTAGGCGCGGAACATGCGCTATTGGAACTTGACCTGCGGCGGGGTTGAGACCTGGGCGCGGCCTTCGGCGCCGAGATCGAAGAATTCCTGAGGCGCGAAGCCCATCGACTGCGCGAAGAACGCCGCCGGCACGCTCTCGCGCTTGCTGTTGTATTCCTGCGCCGCGTTGTTGAAGAAGCGCCGTGCCGCGGCGATCTTGTTTTCGAGATCGTCGAGCTGGTTCTGCAGCTGGAGGAAATTCTGGTTGGCTTTGAGCTCGGGATAGGCCTCGGCGACCGCGAAGAGCCGGCCCAAGGCGGCGGTGAGCATGCCTTCCGCCTGGCCCTGCTGGGCCGGACCCTGCGCCGTAATCGCGGCGCTCCTTGCCCGCGTCACGTCCTCGAACACGCCCTTCTCATGGGCGGCATAGCCCTTCACCGTTTCGACCAGATTGGGCACGAGATCATGGCGCTGTTTGAGCTGCACGTCGATATCGGCAAAGGCCTGCTTGCAGCGCTGCCGCAATGTCACGAGGCCGTTGTAGACCGAGACGAGCCAGAGCGCGATGACAACCAGGATGCCGAGAATGATCCAACCACCCACGAGATGCTCCCCATGATTGCGCCGCCGATTGTCAGCGATCCGCCGCCGAATGTCTATGGGCTCTGAGAAAGGCGTCCATGTGAAACAGCGCCTGCTCCGGCAAATAGGTGTAGGCCTGTCCGACCGGGCAGGCGCGCCGGGCAAGACAGCCGCCCGCCATGCAGTCCTCGCCCGCGGCCGAAGCGACGTGATCGACGCAAGTCTCGACCTCGTATTTCGCGGGCGAGAAAGCGCGGACAGGGCAGGCGGTCAGGCACGGCTTGCCGGAGCATGTCTCGCAAGGATGAGCGCCCGGCGACAAGGGCGGCAGGTCGAAGGCGACCGGGAACAGGAGCGCTGCCCGATAGGCATGCCATAGCCCATATTGCGGATGGATATTGAGGCCGAGCGGCGATACATGGCCCGCCCCGCCGCGTCTCGCCCAGGTGAGGAACGGGTAGGGCGGCTTGTCGAACGGAAACACCGCGCGCGCATCGAGCTCCTGGGCCAGCGCGCCGATCACCTCGCCGCACCAGTCATCGAGCCTGTCGTAACGGGGGTCTCGCTCGCGAGCGAAGCGGCGGAACATCTGAGATCCGGCATTGCCGATCAGGATCACGAACCGCGCATCGTGGGGGACGCGATCTGCCGTCACCGGCGCAAACCATGACAAGGGCGTGAATCCCTCGCAGCGAATAGAATTGAGTATGGGATGTTCCATCCCGATAATGTAATCCCCTCTCCCCCGCCAGGGGAGAGGGCGAGGGTGAGGGCGAACCCCCGCCGCCAACGGATAATGAATGAGAAAATCAGCCATCGCACTTATATGCTTGTGCTTCTGCGGAGTGCCGGCCGCCGCTGCAACGGTCGATGACCTCTACGAGGCGCGCACCATCGTCACGGGAGAGCGCGTGGAAACCCGCCTGCCGGGGATCGCCGAGTGCCTCAAGGATGCCCTGGTCAAGGTGTCGGGCGATCCGCGCCTGCTCGCTGATCGGCGGGTTGCCGAGTACGCAAAGCAAGGCGCAGACTATGTCGAAAACTACCGCTATCGCGATCGCATGGAAGGCATTCCGATCCATGACGAGCAAGGTTCGCGCGACCGTCCCTATGATCTGACCGTCGACTTCAAGCCCGACCGCATCGATGCCCTGCTGCGCGCGCTCGGAACGAAACCTTGGGGCGGCACGAGGCCGCGTCTGGCGATGTTCGTGGCGGTGCGCCTTGGCGACACTGCTTACCTGCTCGCAAGCGACGGCGCCTTGGGCCGGGATCAACGCGAATCCCTGGCGGCAGCGTCTTGGCAGATGGGCATGCCGATCGCCCTGCCGAGCGATGCGCAATGGAAGGCGGCCTCGATTGCCATGGAGGACTTGCCTAAGCTCGATCTCTCCAAGCTTGACGGTCTGGCGGCCCAAGCCGGAGGCGATCTCGCTCTCTCAGGCGACCTCTTCTGGGAGAAGGGGCGGGAAGGCTGGCTCGCCCATTGGCGCCTTCGCTCCGGCGGCCGGAGCTATCGCTGGCAGATCGGGGGCGTCAATTTCGATGATGCGTTTCGCAGCGCCATGCGCGGCGCTGCCCGGATTCTTTCCGGCAACGGAGCGCCGCAATAGCGCTCGGGCGACCAAGCTCGGTTCGCTGCGGCTCAGAACGAGGCGAGGAGACCGCCGTCGACGAGATGGTGGGAGCCGGTGATGAAGCTCGATTCCTCCGAGATCAGGAACGCCGCGAGGCGGGCGACCTCGATCGGCTGGCCGATGCGATTGAGCGCATGCTTCGCTCCCCATTCGGCGAGCACCGCGCCCGGGTCAGCCGGATTCCAGTGCCGCGCGTTGGCATGGGCAAGCGGCGTCTCGATCGTGCCGGGGCAGATGGCGGTCACCCGGATATTGTCTTTGCCATGATCGAGCGCCATGACGCGCGTCAAGGAGAGGACGGCGCCTTTGGTCGCCGCATAGGCGGCAACGCCCGCCTGGGTCGCCAGCGCCTGGATAGACGACATGTTGACGACCGACCCGCCGCCATTGGCGATCATGAGCGGGATCACATGCTTGGAGAGCAGAAAGATCGCCTTCACATTGATATCGAAGACCTTGTCCCACTCGTCCTCGGGCATTTCGATCACGCTGCCGTGGAGCTCGATTCCGGCCGAATTCAGCAGGCCCGAAACGGCACCGAGCGCTGCGGCTTTCTCGGCTACCATCCTGCATTCGGAGGCTTTGGTCAGGTCGGCGACGATGGGATGAATGCTGCCGGAGCCGATCGCCTCGAGCTCCGCCTTATTGATATCGACCGCGACCACACTTGCTCCGCAATCGGCGAAATGCCTCGCCGCCTCCCGGCCGAGCCCCGAGGCCGCCCCGGTCACAATAACGACGCCGGATAGTTTCGCCACTCGTCTCGACGCTCCCATATATGGTATTGGCAGAGGAGTCATTTTGGCGCGGCTGCCAAAGAGCTGCAAGCCGCGCGCGGGTGAGCGACAGCGAATTGACACGCCTGTCCGCCGCAATGGTAAGATCGTGGCCGGCTGCCCAACAGCCGTTCGAGATACGCCAACACGGGCAGGGACGTCTCGTCATGACGGTGTTCTTTGTCGATCCGCAGCCGATCAACAACCAAGGCTTCGACACTCAGGCGCAATATCAGATGCTTCCGGCGGGCGGTGGCGGCGGCGCTGTGCGGCGCATGGCCCTCGTCGTTCAGCCGGACGAGCCCGAGGACGTCATTGCATTCATCGCCGACCCGAACAAGGCAACCGTGTTCGGCCTCTTTACCGTCAAGGGCAGCGCCTCCGTTCAGGGCAGCGGCTTTTTCCTCAGACGCGACTCGGCCATCCGCTTCTTCCTCAGCGGGCGCGATCCCGGCCCGACCACCCTTAACGTCGAATCCGTCACCGGAAAGCCGCGCGGCTTTTTGCTGATTTCGGTGAAGCCGCCGGTGCGCAAGACGTATCAGCTCGGGATCATCCGCGACCCCATTCACATTCCGGCCAAGGATATCGTGGGGGCCACTCTCGCCGCCAATATGCTCGGCGCCGAAAAGCTCTGGCTGCAGCAGGCCAATGTGGTGCTCCAGCGCGTCGGACCGGTCAACGATGTCGCCGTGCCGATCAATCTCGGCGACCCGATCTTCATCGACGATCCGGTCAATGTCGACGCGATCATCAAGGCGACCACAATCTCTCCGCTGTTCATGCCGGCGGATCTGTTCATCTATGGCACGTGGGATATCCGCTATCGCAACAACACATTGGTCGGCGGCTCGAATCTCTTCAACATGTGTTTCATCGAGAACCAGTTTTCCGGCCGGATCGGCGAACTGATGTGCGCGCACGAGGTCGGCCATACAATGGGGCTTCCGCACAACGACGGGAGGACTGATTTTCTGATGTCGGGCAACGGCGTCAACAATGATTTCGTAGAGATGTTTGAAATCGAAACCGTCAATCGTCTTTAACTCAACGCCGCGATGGAGGTCGCATGACACTCAGCTCCAATCTTTTCGCCGGCGATCCGCGACTCGAGGCCTGCGCCGTGTCCAATCCGGATCACGTGACGCCGGGCTCAATCGGGCCGCACGTTCGCAAGATCCAGGCGGCGGTGATGACGCTCGACGGTGCGGATATCGATGAGGCGGAACTCGACGCCGCCAGCTACGGCCCGAGCACCGCAGCGGCGGTCCTCGCCTACAAGACCAAGCGCGACATCGTGAACCGCTCCTATCAGACGCAGGCCGACAACATCGTCGGCATCATGACGATCAAGGCATTGGACGATGAGTTGGTCGCCAGCGAAGTTCCGGAGAACCCGCGTCTCACGACACAATGCCAGCGCAAGTTTCTCGCCAACCCCGCCGACAAGTCTCAGGTCGCGAGAAAGCTTCTCGGTGAAGCCCACCGAACAAGCAACCCGGCTGTTGCGAGCGCAGTGCGCGACGTCCGCCGCACCTGATGGGTCCATCTCGAAGCGAGGGCCGTCACAATGCTCTAGAGCGCATAAATGCCGACTGCCTATACGGCAACGTAATTTGAACGACAGCCAGGATGCATTGCGAGTATAACGGCGTATCCCACTTCATTAGGGGGTGCGCACCATGAAGACCTCGAAGCTCCTGGCTCGTGCTGCAGCGGTTGGCGCGATGCTGGCTGGATTGGCGGGCGGAGCACAGGCGGTAACCGTCACCAAATTCGCCTCCGGGCTCTATCAGAGCCTTTATGGCCTGACTACCAACGGCACCGATCTCTTCGTGACCGGGGCCAACGGAATCCTCCGGGACTTTTCGAGCGATCCGGCGAATGGCGTGGTGGGCTCGATCCCGATCGCCGGGGGATCGCTGACGACGCTTTATTCCAGCAGCAATTACGCAACCGTGAGCAGCCATGTTTCGCCCTTCGGGATCGCGACGAATGGTGGCCAGAGGCTCTATTGGGCCGATGCCGACGCCGGGCCCGCCACCGGCTCCTCCTTCATCCAGGGCACCCCGTCGGGGTCAGCACCCACGCAATTTTTCGCAAACTGCTGCGGCCCCGGCGTGCTCCCGGGCGATGGCATCGGTATCGCCTTTGCCAAGGGCCACATCTATTTTTCCGACGCGACCGGCGGGCGCATCGGGGTCGATCCCAGCGGGTCGTCCGCCACCCAGATCGGCCCGACACGCTATACGCCGGATTTTTCGACTGAATCCTGGTCACAGATCGCGGTCGCCAACGGCAAGATATTCATCGCCGATTCGGGTCAACAGCGCGGTGCGAGCGGCGGCAAAGCGGCGGTCGTCGATGAATCGGCCTCGCTCACCCCGGGGGTGCGGTGGATTTCAATCGACGGCACATCGGGATTTCACGATCTGAGCGTCGGCAAAATTCCCAATCCGCAGGGGATCGTCGCGGTCGGCAGGAAACTCTATGTCACGAGCGCCCGTGCGCTGTGGAAGGTCGACCAGGTCACCGGAAAAACCACGCGGCTCGTCACCCAGTCGACCTTCAAGGACCTCATGGGCATCACCTATGCCAATGGCGCCCTCTATGTCGCCGACAGCATGACCACATTCGGCCCGTTCTCCTCCGGCGTCGCCGTCGCCACCAGCGACAAACCGGGCGTGATCTGGAAGATCACCTTGCCTTGAGCAGCGGCCTCAGCGAGTTGCAAGAGGAACGCCCTCCACCGTCGCTCGTCCAGGCGCTATGGATTGCCCCACCTCGGATCGCCGGGTTCCATCATCTGGCGTGGTAGCTTGATGTCGTGATGGGCGCGGATCGTATCGTCGATGTCGCGCGGCAAATAGTCGGGATGGTAGGTCGACAGGATCTCGCGTTTCTTGGCTGAGGCGCGGGCGATGATGTCGGGCTTGCCCGCCTCGTTCCATTCCTTGGGGCTCATGCGGTTGCCGAGGAGGGGATAGACATATTCCCTCTGCATGAGCGACAGCGTCTGGTCGTGGCCGAGATAGTGCCCCGGCCCCTCGAGGCATACATTGCGGATGACGTCGAGCGAGAGGGTCTCGTCATTGACTTCGATGCCGCGCACATTGCGGTTGATCGAGCCCAGCATGTCATTGTCGATGAGCAGGCTTTCGAGGCAGAAGCCGAGGAGCGAGGCATGCATGCCGGCGCTCTCGTAGAGGAGGTTGATGCCGGTCATCGCCGCGAGCGCCGCGGTGACGCCCTTCTCGTAGCCCGCCTGCACATCGGGCAGCTTCGAATCGCACATACCGGCGGCCGAGCCGACGGTGAGCTTGTAAAAATGCCCCATCTGGGCGCAGGCCGCTGTGATGAGCGCCTGCTCGCCCGAGCCGCCCGACATGGCGCCAGTGCGGAGATCGGAGACGAACGGCCACGGCCCCCAGATCGCCACCGCGCCGGGCTGGACCGCATTCACGTAAGCGAGCCCCGCCAGGCACTCGGCGACCGCCTGCACCACGGTGCCGGCAAGCGCCGCGGGCGATGTGGCGCCGGCTTGCGCGGCCGAGAGGAGCAGCACCGGCATGCCGCCCTTGACCGCCGCCTCGAGGCAGCGGCAGGCATCCTCGGCGAATTTGAGCGGCGGCACGACGAAGCAGTTC
>JADMIO011288128.1_pt1 | contig 34554 bp, 32 predicted proteins | sample 8958161 | NCBI WGS metagenome assembly JADMIO01 (sample SAMN16585339, study PRJNA669376) | soil metagenome | isolation source: Crop rotation soil | place: USA: Cullars Rotation, Alabama | collected 2011
CCGCGACTTCAAGTCACGTGAATTCCAAGCTTCGGATCCCACTGTGCTGGAAAGCTGGGAGGCGTAGGGAGGGGAATCACCAGTGCCGACGAGCTGCGCGCCGCGGTGGAAGCCGCGTTCGCGCTGGTTGCAGGAATTCCCTCAATCGCGGGAGATGGCTCCACGGCTTTGCCGCGCGGCAACGGCCACCCCGTCCTGCTACCGGCGCGCGCTGCCGGCGGGCTCGGTGGGCTCCTGGACGAGATGCTCGCGGCGACGGCCGAGATCGACGGGTTCAGCCAGCAGCGGCTGTTGCGCTCCGCGATCCTGCACCTGATCGCCGCGGCGCTCGCCCACGGCATCGACGGCGACTCCGGCGCGGCCGGCTACGCCGAGACCGTGAAAAAGCGGATCTCCGACCTAGATCCGCAGCCGGGCGGCAGCCAGCTGGAAACCCTGAACCGGCTGGCCGATCCCCGGCACCTGCGCGGCCTGCTGTCCTGAGACGCGAAGGACCGCGCATCACCCCAACGCGGCGCCGTCCGGGGATCCGGATCGGATCGCCTTGCGCCGCCCCGAATCCCCTTCGAGCGCGGAGGATGGCCGATGCCAGAGAACGACGCCACGAGCTCCGCGGCCGCCACGCTCGACCCGCCCGTGCCCGACGACCGCGCGGCGTCCGGCGGCGGAGGGTCCCCCGGCGACATCCCTCCTCCCGTGGAACCCGCGAAGGGCCCGGAGCCCGCGGCAAAGGACGAGAAGCCCGCTACGGCAGCGAAGGAGTCGCGGGCAGAGACCCCGCCCGCTTCGGGCGCGTCCGCCGCCGCCGCGGCCGGCCCGGCGCAGAAGACGGTGTTCAAGGGGGGTGTCTCAACGGACGAGCTTAACGTCGTCGAGCAGCAGCGCAAGATCGAGGCACACGAGTACGTCGAGCAGCAGCACCAGGTCAACCAGTACTTCGACCGCCAGGAGCGCCTGACCGTCAGGAGCTTCTTGATCACGGACACGTCGCCGGTCCCCGAGCTCGACGAGCAGGCGAGCCGCGCGCGCTTCGCCGGCACGGATGAAGAGGGCGAGGCGCTGCTGCTGCACCTGGCTGAGCGGCGCGTCCTGCTGCTGAGCGCCGACCACGGGGCGCGCAAGGCCACGGCCGGCACCTACCTGGGATGGCGGCTCAGGCAGAGCGGGTCCTGCCGCAAGCCCATTCTGCTGGCGGAATCGCTCGAGCGCCGGGTGCGGGTCGACTTCCCGTTGGCCCTGAAGGAGCCGGAGTTCGGCGACCGCGTGCTGATCTTCCGCAACGCGTTCTCGCGTGGGAACCCGGACCTGCTGGCGCTGTTCGAGCGGACCGACCGCACCGGCTGGGAGCAGCTCGGCGCCCGCCTGCGCGAGCGGAACACGTACCTGGTGTTCACCGCGCGCCCCGACGAGGTGGCGCCGTTCCGCGGCACGCCCGCCGTCCAGGCCTTGCACCGCGTGCTGGCGCCCCACTCCCGCGAGCGCGTGGCCGGCGACTTCGACAGCCGCCTCGGCGAGCTGGAGGCGCGGGGCGACGTGGCCCCGGCGCTGCTGGCCGCGCTGCGCGAGCACCGCGACGCGTTGCTCGGCCACTTCGCGTTCGCCGGGCTCCTGGAAGAGTTCGTCGACTTCTTCGTGGCCCTGAACCGCCCGTCGCTGGCGCCGGACGAGGCGCTGCGCCGCTTCCGCGACAGCAGCGAGTGGCTCCTCCACAACCTGGACGGCGACCTGGAGGCGTGGTCGTTCGGCTTCACGCTGGCGCTAGCGCAGTGCCTGCGCGACGCGCCGCCCATCGCGTGGCTCGACTTCGACCGGCTGCACCGCCACGTGGCGCGGTGGCTGCGCCGCGACGCGCACCTGTTCCCGCCCGTCGACGGCGGCGGCGCGGCGCGCGACGAGGTCGACGTGCGGCCGTCGCTCTCCGACGAGTCGCTGCTGAAGCGGTGCCACGCGGAGGTGGTGAAGGATGCCGCCTCGCTCGCCGACGTGGTCCGGTTCCGCGGCGGCGGCCCGCCCGAGCGGCTGTGGGAGGTGATGCTGGACCGGCACCGGCGCGTGCTGACCGCCGTGCTCCCCCGGCTGCGCGCGCTGGCGGAGAGTGAGCACGAGGCCGAGCCGTCCTCGCTGCGCACCTTGGCCGCGCAGCTCATCGGCCGGATCGGCGAGATCGACCCCCGGCGCATCGTCGTGCCGGTGGTCGATGAATGGGTCGCCTCTCCCGACCGGCGCCGGCAGGCGGCCATCGGCGCGCTGTATCAGGGCGTGGTGGCCAGCGGCCGCGAGTCGTACCGCAGAGCCTGCTTCCGCCATCTCCAGCAGTTGTACGCCGACGCGGACGAAGACGGGAATGCGCGGCTGGTGGCGGTGATCGCCGCCTATGCCCGCATCGGCGAGTACGATCTCGTACTGGCGATGCGCGAGCTGGGCGCCATCGCCCGCGAGCACCTGGCGCCGTTGATCGGCGACGTGGGGCGGCTGTCGCGGCTGATGGCCTCCGTGGAGAGCAAGTTCGAGGAGCAGCCATCCGCCGGAGAGGAAGTCGCCCTGCTCCTGGTGCACGCGCTGCTGCGGGAACTGATCTTCCGCATCTACAACCAGAGAGGGGGAGCGCTCCTCGCCCTGCAGCTCGCGCTGACCCTGTTGTGCCGGCGCACCGAGCCGATCCGCGTGTTCGGGGCGCTGCGGGCGTGGATTGCGGGGGGCGGCGGGTGGACGACGGGGGCGCTGGTCGCGCTGATGTTCCTGAACGAGGGCGGGATCGCCACCGGGGTAGCGGAGGCGCGGGACGAGGATGGCGCCCCGGGCAACGGGGCGGGCGTTTCGCGCAACCCGTTCGTGCTCTCGCTGGCGGCCGGCGAAGACGAGGTGGACCAGATGGCCGGCTTCCTGGGCGACCTGTACGAGAGCGTGTCGAAGCCCTTCGCGGCGGCCCCGGACCTGAAGCGCGTCTGCCGCGAGAGCCTGCTGGCGCACCTCACGCGCTGGGTGCGGGACGCGCTCCCGGTGCCCGGGCACCTCGCGGCCATGCAGCGGCTCTTCGAGTCACTGGGCCGGACGCACAGGGGAATCCTGCGCGAGCCGCTCCAGCAGCTGCTCGCCAGACAGGAGTTCTCCCGAAGCGACGGCGAGTTGCACGCGTTCGCCCATTCGCTGACCCTGTGATGTGATACCGAATCCGGAAATCCACTCTGTGAACAGGTTTCATAAAAGCATCTCACGCAGAGAGGCGGAGGCACGGAGAGAGGCTGGACGGTTCTCTCCGTGTCTCTCTGCGTCTCTGCGTGAGACGATCTTTTGCCGGATCAGGACTTCGAGGAGGGGAGGCGGAGGCGGAAGGTGCTGCCGGCGCCGGGGGTGGACTCGGCGGTGAGGGAGCCGCCCAGCAGCTCCGCCAGGCGGCGGGCAATGGGGAGGCCCAGGCCGGTGCCGGCCTCGTCGCTGTCGCCGAGCTGCACGAAGTCTTCCCAGATGCGCGGCAGGTCGCCGGGGGCGATGCCGAGGCCCTGGTCGGCCACCGAGATCTCCACCCCGCCCCCGTCGTCGGCCGCGCAGCGCACCTCGACCGGGCGGCCCTGGCCGAACTTGACGGCGTTGGAGAGGAGGTTCAGCAGGATCTGGCGGATGCGCTTCCCGTCGCCCATCACCATCGCCGGCCCCGGGGCGGATTCCAGCACCAGCGTGCTCCCGTGGTCGGCGGCCAGCGGGGCGAGCTCGGTCACCACCTCCTCCACCAGCGCGGCGGCGTCGAGCGCTTCGCTGCGGGCGTCCAGCCGCCCGGCCTCGAGCTTGGAGAGGTCGAGCAGGTCGTTGATCAGGTCCAGCAGGTGCCGCGCGGAGCCCTGCGCGCGCTCCACCGCCTCCTGCTGCTGCTCGGTGAGCGGCTCGTACATCCCCCCCAGCAGCAGGTCGTTGTAGAGCATCACCGTGCTCACCGGGGTGCGCAGCTCGTGGCTGGCCATGGCGTAGAAGCGGTCGCGCGACTGCATGGCCGCCTCGCGCTCGCGCTCGGCGCGCACCCGGTCGGTGACGTCGTACCCCACCCCGATCAGCGCCGGGCGCCCCTCGATGTCGGTGCGGGTGCCGTGCACGTCCAGGTACAGCACCTCGCCGTCGGCGCGCACCCCGCGCAGCGAGTAGCGCACGGTGGGAATCTCGCCCGCGAGCCGCGCGCGGATGTTCTCGGCCACCATCGGCAGGTCGTCGGGGTGCACCACCAGCTCCAGCCCGCCCGGCGCCTGGAGCCGCTCGCGCGGGTAGCCGAAGATCTCGGCCAGCCGCGGGTTCACGTAGCGGAAGTGGCCGTCCTGGTAGCAGTAGATGGCCATGATCGACTGCTCCACCAGCGAGCGGAACCACCCCTCCGCGTCGGCCAGCAGCCGCTCGGCGCGCTCGCTCCCCTGCGCGCCCCCGGGGCGGCGCTCCACCTCCAGCGCCGCCAGCTCGGCCAGCTCGCGCAGCGTCTCCAGCGCGCCCGCGTCCCACTCGCGGGGGCGCACGTCGCACACGCAGAAGCTCCCCAGCACGTGGCCGTCGCGCGTGGCCACCGGGAAGCCGGCGTAGGCGCGCACCCCCAGCTCGGTGACCAGGGGGCTGTCGGCCAGCCACGGCTCGCGCGTCGCGTCGCCGATGGTGACCGGCCCGGCCGAGGCGACCACCCGGCGGCACGCCGAGTACTCCACCGGCGTCTCGCGCGCGGCGGCGAGCGGCGCGGGGAAGCCGCAGTGGCTCATGAAGAACTGGCGCCGCTCGTCGATCAGCGAGAGCGCGGCCATGGGCGCGTCCAGCAGCCGCGCGGCCAGCCGGGTGAGGCGGTCGAAGATCTCCGCGGGCGCCGAGTCGAGGAGCCCGGTCGCTGCGAGCGCGGCCAGGCGCGCGGGGTCGCGGAGGGCTTCGGTGGGTTCGGCGAGCATCAACGGCCGGGCTGCGGTGGGATGCGGCGAAGGCGCCGCGCGGGGTTCCGCCAACATGCTCCCGCGCCGCGCTCACGCGCAAGGGACGCGCCCGGCCGCTCCGCTCGGAGCAATGTTCACGGAACAGCAGGGGACAGGGGACAGGGGACAGGGGACAGGGGACAGGGGACAGCAAGCGGTTGCAGTGGCTGGCTGTACCCTGTCCCCTGTAACCTGTCCCCTTTTCAGTGGCTGGCTGTACCCTGTCCCCTGTAACCTGTCCCCTTGTAGTATTCAGCGTTCACCCCGAGATGCCGCCCCGAGCCGCCGCGATGTACACGCCCGTCGTCGAGGACTACCTGAAGGCGATCTGGATGCTCCAGCAGCAGGAGTCTCCGGTGTCGACCTCGCGCATCGCCGAGCGGCTGGGGCTCTCGGCGGCCGCGGTGACGGCGATGATCAAGCGGCTGGCCGAGCAGGGGCTGCTGCGCCACGAGCCGTACTACGGGGTGCGGCTGGCCGCGCCGGGAGAGCTGGCGGCGCTGCGCATCATCCGGCGTCACCGGGTGCTGGAGCTCTTCCTGGCCGAGACGCTGGGGTACGAGTGGGACCGGGTGCACGAAGAGGCTGAGCGGCTGGAGCACGCCGCCAGCGACGAGCTGATCGAGCGGCTGGCGCGGCTCCTGGGCGGGCCCGAGCGCGACCCGCACGGCAACGCCATCCCCACCGCGCAGGGGGAGATGGACACCAGCCGCTACCCCGCCCTGGGCGACCTGGAACCGGGCGAGCCGCGCCGCGTGCTGGAGGTGGAGGTGGAGGAGCCCGAGCAGCTCCGCTACCTGGGGTCGCTCGACCTCTACCCCGGCGCCGAGGTCGAGGTGGTGCGCAAGTCGCCCTTCGAGGGGCCGGTCACGCTGCAGGTGAACGGGAGCCCGCAGGTGATCTCGCACGAGCTGGCGCAGCGCATCCGCGTGCGCCCCGGCGGCGACGAGGGAGGCGGCGGCTGAGGGTGGCCGGGGTTTTGCTCGCCTGGTGCGGCGGCGAACGATCCCAAACGGAGTGGAGACGATGAACGTCCTGAAGGTGATGCTGGGTGCCGCGGCCGCCGGCACGATCGTGCTGGCCTTCCGCGACTTCGACGGCGGCGGGTGGCTGCAGCCCGCGCTCCCCGGCAGGGATTGGGAGGAGGGCGACTTGCTGCTGGAGGAGGACGAGGACGAGGCGCTCCTGGAGGAGCCGGTGCTGGGCTACGACGGGATGGACCGCGACACCCTGGTCGCCTGGATGGACGACGCCGACCTGGACGAGGCCACCCTCCTGCGCATCCGCCGCTACGAGGTCGCCAACCAGGACCGCGAGCCCGTCCTCGACCGCATCGACGACCTCCTCGCCTCCTTCGGCTGAGCGCAAGTGAGACCGGATGAGATAAAGATGCCGCCCCGCCGCTCACGGCGGGGCGGCATTATGCTCGTATCGGAGCAGGAGCTATTCGGCGAGGGTCAGATCCGTCAGTGCGACTTCGAAAGCGTCAGTTTCGTCAGCACTGATGCCGTCGAAGAATGGACGGATACGCATGAGACGGCGGCCCTTCCACCCGATGTTGCCGCGATCCTCGATGACCTCTGCTCGCATGGTGCCCCATGGCAGATGGTATAGAACCTGGCTTCCGACCCCGATCTTGCCGGGTGCTGGTGCCTTGGAACGACCCATCTTCACTCCTCTCTACCAGGGGAACGCTCCGCCGAGGGTCTTCAAATATACCCGCAGAACAGCGTCGAAGTCCATCGCGAGCCCATCGCAAGCAGTTCGCCATTCACGGATTTCAGTCAAACGCACCGTCTCGCGTCCAACGAGGTGAGGACTACGAAAATCCTGGTGGGCGACTGCGTTTCGCCACCGGTTGAGCGCCTCGAGCTTTTCGCGCCGACGAGGTGTACGCGAATCCCGGTTTATTGCATGTGCCCAGACGTCCATTCCGAAACGACCGAAATCACTTGCGATGTTCGCCGGATTGGGGTTTCCCGTGTCGAGCCGACGCCCATGTGAGAGGGAAGCCTTCAACAACGGCGCAAGTGTGGCAAAGGCCGCCTGCGCAGCGAGGAAGTCCGCCGCCTCGTTGTGCAAATCGCGGCAGAAGCGCTGGAACTGGGAGCTCAGCAGGACCACGTAGGCCTGGTTGATCTGCTGCCGGGCGAAGCCACGCGCGCCGCGGCCGCCGCCGACCACCGCGTGCGCGGCCTCGACCTCGTCGAGCACCTTGCGGCTGCGCGTCTGCCAGTTGCGGAGCGCTCGCGACGGCATACACCAGGGAAATAGCCACAAATGAACAGAGTGGACATCTGCCCTAATGTAACCAAATCAGCGGATGGATCAAGACGCAGAGGCACGGAGGGAGTTCAGCGTCCTCTCCCTCCGTGCCTCTGCGTCTCTGCGTGAGAAAAAATCAGCCGAGCTCCTCGCGGACGATGTGGTTCAGCTCGCGGCCGTCGAACCGGCCCTTGGTCTTCGGCGTGAGCGCCTTCATCAGCGAGCCCAGGTCCTTCGCGCCGCCGGCCATGGCCTCGCGGACCATGGCGCGCACGTCGTCTTCGGTGAGCTGGGGCGGGAGGTAGGCCTGGAGCTGCGCGGCCTCCTGCTCCTCCTTCTGTGCCAGCTCCTCGCGCGCGCCGGCGCGCATCTGCTCCGCGGCCTCGCGGCGGCGCTTGATGGCGGTGGTCACCACGCCGTGCACCTCCTCGTCCGCCAGCGCGTGCCCGACGTCGATCTCCTTGTTGCGGATCTCGGACAGCAGCGTGGTGAGCAGCGTGGTGCGCAGCTTGTCGCGGTCGCGGCGCGCGGCGTTCAGGTCCTCGCGGATCGTGTCCTTCAGCGTGTCCGGCATCTCGGCCTCGGGTTCGGTACGGGTCAGGGGCGGCAATCTACGGGCGGCGGCACACGGCGAAAAGCGGCGCGGCCCCCCTCCACGCCGGGAGAGGGGCCGCGCCGCGAAGCTCGCGTCACGCGAAGCCGTCAGCCCTGCTCCTCGTCGTGGGTGCGCCCCGTCGACCAGCCGTCGGAGTGCGGCTTGAGCGGCACGTCGGCCTGCTCCAGCGCCAGCTCCAGCCCGGGCTCGGTCCCCTGCCCCACCCGCGCCTGGCTGTTCATCGCCTGCGGCTGCTCGGTGACCGGCACGGCGTGCTTGCCGTAGGGGTCCTGGTTGTCGAGCTCGTCCTCGGAGTAGTGCGTGGGGTTGGGGTCGCCGACGCCCGTGCGCGCGCCCATGCGGGGCCGCGAGTGCGCGATGTCCTCGTCCTCGTACTGGGCGCGGTCGCTCGCCTCCAGCGCCGCCTCGCGCAGGTGCTGCGAGTCGTCGGCGCCGGGGTCGGTCTCGTCGCTCTGCCGGCGCCGCCCCATCCCCACCTGCCGCCCGGTCCACTCTCCCGCCATGTGCTCCTCCCATCGCTCGGTTCCGGCCCGCCGGCCATCGTCTTCCACGTCCATCCGGTTCACCACCGTCTCCACCCCGTCCACGGTGCGCGCCACGCGCACCGCCCGCTCCCCCTCCTCGGCCGAGCGCACCGAGCCGGAGAGCTCGATCATTCCCGCGCGCACGCACCCCACGTCGATCCCCCGCTCGCAGAGCACGGAGTCGCGCAGGAAGGCGTCGATCACCTCGTCCTCGAGCGCGGCGAGCGCGTCTTCCCCGGCGGGCGGGCGGCGGAAGCGCCCGGGGCCGAAGGTGTCCGCCACCCCGCGCGCACGCTCCCGCAGCCGCGCGCCCGCCTGCCGCACCGGCTCGGGCGCCGCGGGCACCCCGCGCGCGAAGAGCAGCCCGAGCGCGAGCCCCCCGGCCGCGCCCAGCGCGAACATCAGGGCGTCTCCGCCCTTTCCCCCGTCGTCCCGATCCCTGCGTGCAGACCGCGCCATGCTCTCCCTTTCCGGCGACTCGAAGGCCCGCCGCGACGGTTCGCGGCGGGCCTGGAAGGGGTGCAAGTCGCGTTCCCCGCGGATGATGCGGCGGGTGCTACGGCGAGGTGCGAGTGCTGTCGCCGGCGCTCTCGCGGCGCCTGCGGCGCTCGGCGTCCACGCGCTCGCGGGTGGCGCGGGCGCGCTCGCGGAAGTTGCGGTCGCGGTCGCCCTGGTCTTCCTGGCGGTCGATCTCGGTGCGCTGCCGGGCGGCGTTGCGCTCGGCGTCCTCGCGGTCGCGGCCCTGGTAGATGGGCGGAGCGATGCGGGTCGGGAGGCGATGCCCGGCAATGATGGGCACCCCGCCCTCGCCGATCCCCCACTCGCGGCCGTTCCGGTCCTTCACCGTCCAGTTGTGGATCCGCCGCTGGTGCTCGGCCTCGGCGGCGGCGGAGTCGTTGATGGCGCCGAGCCGCGAGTTCAGGTGGTCCATGTAGCGCTCGTGCTCGCTCTTCTCGCGCTCCGGCACCGCCTGCGGCGTCACCACCAGCCGCCGGTCGCCGTACCCCGCGCCAAGGGGTCCGCCGGCCGCGTCGCCGGAGATCGCGTTCCCGTTGCCGTTCCCGGCCGACGGCGCGCCCGCGCCCGGCGCCGCGGGAGCCACTGGGGCCGCGCCTGGAACGCCCGCCCGGGGTGCACCGGCGGGCACCGGCGGAAGGCGGGTCGGCGCGCGGTCGGGGAAGCGGTCGAGCTGGGGGAGGCGCGAGATCGCGGAGTCGATGGCGGCGCGGGTGACGGCCTGCGCGGCGGTGAGCTCCCCCGCCCCCGCCGCCGCGGCGCCGCCCGACGGCGTGGAGGTCGGCCACTGCCCCACGTCGACGTAGCTCACCTGCTCCGTCGCGGAGCGCGCGGCGGCGGCCTGCTCCGCGCGGCGGTCGCGCGCCTCGTCGATCCCCATCACCAGCAGCACGCCCAGGAGGAGGTGCGCCGCCAGCGACACCAGCACCGCCGAGCGCGTGAGCCGCGGCCCGCCCCCCGGCGCATGGGCGCGGCGAAGCGGCACCGGCTGCGGCAGGCGCGGCGGCGCGGGTGCGGCCGTGGAGGTTGGTGGAGCCTCGATCACGGGCGGCGGCGAGAGCGTGGCGGGGCTCATAGGGGTTTCTACTCCCCCCTGCGCCTTCCGTTCCTCGCTTTACCTACTGCTAACAAACGGCATGTCTCACGCAGAGACGCGGAGGCACGGAGAGAGATCAGAGCAGGTTGGCGATCCGTTCCGCCGCCTCGCGCAGACGCTCCTCGGTGGTGGTCAGCGCGACGCGGAAGAAGCCCTCGCCCCCGGGACCGAGCGACTGGCCGGGGAGCACCGACACCCCCTGCTCCAGCAGGAGGCGGCGCGCCCACGGCCCGCTCTGCACGCCGGCGGGGAGCGGCACCCAGAGGTACATCGCCGCGGCGGGCTTGGGGAGATCGAACCCGGCGGCGCGGAAGGCCTCCCAGGCGGCGTCGCGGCGGGCCTGGAAGGTGGCCACGTTCCCCGGCACCCAGCTGTCGTGCGACTGCAGCGCCGCGACGGCCGCGTGCTGGATGGTGAGCGAAACCCCGGTGTCGGCGAAGGTCTTCACCCGCGTGACGGCGGCGACCAACTCCGGGTTCCCCACCGCCCAGCCGATCCGCCACCCGGTCATGTTGTACGTCTTCGACAGCGAGTGGAACTCGATGGCCACCTCCTTCGCCCCCGGCACCTCCAGGACCGAGGGCGGGCGGTAGCCGTCGTACGCGATCTCGGAGTAGGCGTTGTCGTACGCCAGGATCACGTCGTGCTCGCGGCACCACGCCACGGCGCGCTCCAGGTAGCCGCGCGGCGCGCAGGCGGCGGTGGGGTTGTTGGGATAGTTCAGGTAGAGGATGCGCGTGCGGCGCACGACCTCTTCCGGCAGCTCCCAGAAGGGGACCAGGAAGTCGTGCTCCGGCCGGAGCGGCACCAGGTGCGGCTCGCCGCCGGCCAGCACCGTGCCCCCCAGGTACGCCTGGTAGCCGGGATCGGGGATGATGGTGACGTCGCCCGGCTCCAGGAAGGCGAAGGGGAGGTGGTAGATCCCCTCCTTGCTCCCGATCAGCAGCGCGACCTCGGCCATCGGGTCCACCTCCAGCCCGAAGCGGTGGGCCATGAAGCGGGCGATCTCCTCGCGGAAGGGGACCAAGCCGAGCTGGAAGGGATAGCGCGAGTTGTTCGTGTCGCACGCCGCCTGCTGCAGCGCCTGCACCGCGGCGGGGGGCGGCGCCAGGTCGGCGTCGCCGGTGCCCAGGTCGATCACGTCCACGCCGCGGGCGCGCAGGTCGCGCTTGATGGCGGGAACGTCGGTGAGCGGATAGGGCGGGAGCGACTGGAAGCGCCGCGCGAGTCGGGGCATCGAAGGGTCCGGACCGGTCAGCTTTGGACGGGGGTGGCGGAGCCGCCCTGCGGCGCGTCCGCCAGGAGCATGCGCGCGGCCAGGAGCACCGCGCCCACGGTGATGGCCACGTCGGCCAGGTTGAAGACGAAGGGGAACCAGCGGATGAGGATGAAGTCCGTCACCCCGCCGTTCATCAGCCGGTCGCCCAGGTTGCCCACGGCGCCCGCCATCACCAGCACGGCGGCCAGGCGGATGAGCTCGTCGTGCGTGCGCATGGCCATGCGCGCGGCCACGAAGATCCCGGCGGCCGCCGCGGCGACGAGGAGCGGGAGGCGCACCAGCTCCGGCATGTCGCGGAAGAAGGAGAAGGCGATCCCCGGGTTGCGGCTGTGCGCCAGCCACACCCACCCCTCCACCAGCGCGCGGCGCGAGTAGAGGCGCAGGTGGTTCTGCACCAGGAACTTGGTGATCCAGTCGGCGGCCACCACGGCCACCAGGGCGAGCGCCAGCCAGCGGGCGCGGTTCACTCTCATGCGTCTCTCACCGGGTTCGAGATCTTTCCGACGCCGGGAATCTCCACCTCCACCACGTCGCCCGCGCGGAGGGCGCCCACGCCGGCCGGGGTGCCGGTGGCGATCACGTCCCCCGGCTCCAGCGTCATCACGGCGCTGATGTAGGCGATCAGGCGGGGGATGGAGAAGGCCATCTCCCCCACCCTGCCGCGCTGCCGCACCTCGCCATTCACGCGGCAGACGACTTCGAGCCCGTCGCGGTCGAGGCCGTCGAGCGGAATGGCGGCGCCCAGCGGGCAGAAGGTGTCGAAGCCCTTGGCGCGCGTCCACTGCCCGTCGGCCTTCTGCAGGTCGCGCGCGGTCACGTCGTTCAGCGGCGCCACGCCACCGACGAAGCCCCACGCATCCGCCTCGGCCACGTGCCGCGCGCGCCGGCCGATCACCAGCGCGATCTCCCCCTCGTGCTCCACCTGCTTCGACTCGGGCGGGAGGACGATCGCCTCGCCGTCGGCCACCAGCGACGACGGCGGCTTGAAGAAGATCAGCGGCCGCTCGGGGACCTCGTTCCCCAGCTCGCGCGCGTGCTCCAGGTAGTTCCTGCCGACGCAGACGATCTTGGACGGGCGCGGAAGATTCACGGGCGACAGACAGGGACAGGGCGAATGAATTCGCAGCAACAACGGCCCAAAGTCCGCCTTCGCGGCGCCTTCGCGGACTCCCACGCCGGTTTCGGCGCGCGGGACGCGGCCGGGCGAGCGCCGGGAGAGCCGCGAGCGGAGCGAGCCACCGTCCCTCTCCCGGCAGTTCGGGAGAGGGACCGGCGCGCAGCGCCAGGGAGAGGGCCAGCCGCAAAGAACCCGCAGCCGCGCGTTTGTTCCCCGGCGCGGCCGTGACGTCCTTCACCGCGGCCCGGGGGGCCCTGCATCGGCGTGGCGGGGAAGCGAGCCGGAAGAAAGATAGCGCCCGCGGCGCCTCCCCGCGACGTGTGCCGGGAATGGGCGAACGGAAATCTTGTCCCCTGCGGAGGAAAGAGCACATACTGTCGCCAGACGATGCCTGGCAGCCCATTCATCCGCAAAGACGGCGACCCCACTTCCCCCGCGCCGGCGCGCGCGGCCGTTCAGCCACCCCTCCACCCGCGGCAAGATCCATGGGCAAACGCGAGCTCCTGCTGGATGGACTCAACCGCACGCGCTTCGGCGAGCTGACCCTGGTCACGCCGGAAGGAGCCACGCACCGCTTCGCCGGCAGCGAGGAGGGCGAGCAGGCGACCATGGTGATGAAGGACTGGCGCGCCGTCGACATGATCCTGAGCCGCGGCGACATCGGGCTGGGCGAGTCGTACATGGCGAGGCTGTGGGACTCGCCCGACCTGAAGGCGTTCCTCACCTTCTGCCAGCGCAACCGCGACGAGTTCTCCCGGCTGACCCGCTTCGACCTGGTGAACCGCATCGTCTCGCGCGCGACCACCCTCACCAGCCACAACTCGCTGGCCGGGAGCAGGAAGAACATCGCCGCCAGCTACGACTATCCGCCCGAGCTGTACCAGTCGTACACCGACCGGATGATGACCTACTCCAGCGGCTGGTGGGACGGCAGGGAGATGTCGCTCGACGAGGCCCAGGTGAACAAGTACGAGCGCATCCTCCGCCACCTGGGGCCCCCGCCCCAGCACATCCTGGAGATGGGCGCCGGGTGGGGGTACTTCCTGAAGCTGGCCGCCTCGCGGGGGTACCGGGTCACCGGCTGCATGCTCTCCCGGCAGCAGTACGAGTGGGCGAAGGAGGTGAACCGGGAGGAGATCGCCTCGGGGCAGGTCACGGTGATGCTGGAGGACTACCGGAACATGCCGGGCCAGTACGACGCCGTGATGTCGACGGGCTTCTTCGAGCACGTGGGATCGCAGTACTGGGTCGAGCACTTCCGCAAGGTGAAGCAGTACCTGAAGCCCGGCGGCGTGGCGATGATCCAGACCATGCTGTGCAACCGCTTCGACCCGCGCAACGCGAAGCAGCTGAACTTCTTCTCCAAGTACATCTTCCCCGGCGGCGAGTTTCCGTCGATCGGCACCTTCATCGTGGCGGCCGAGGAGGCCGGGCTGAAGTGCGACGAGCACCTCGCCTTCGGCCAGGACTACGCCCGCACCATGGCCGAGTGCTGGACGCGCTTCCAGCGCAACCAGGCGGAGGTGAAGGAGAAGCTCGGCTACGACGACGAGTTCATCCGCAAGTGGGAGTTCTTCATCGCCGGCTGGTACGGCATGTTCAGGTCGGGGCAGTACAACGTGATGCAGGCGAAGCTGACGCACTATCCCTGACGCGGCTCCGGGCCCCCGCCGCTCTCCACCTCATCCACGCGCCGACCCGCATGGGCAGCACCGACTCGATGGGCGCGCAAGCGCTGAAGCCCGCCTCCGCGTGGCGCGGGGCGGCCGGCGCGGCGCGCGCGTACCTGGAAGGGCTCGCGAGCCCGGAACGCTTCGTCCGCGAGCTGCTGGAGATGGCGGGAATCGAGGTCGGCGGCGGCGCCCGGCACGACATCGCCGTGCACGACCGGCGGTTCTACGCCCGCGTCGCGCGCGACGGCGCGCTGGGGCTGGGCGAGTCGTACGTCGACGGGTGGTGGGACTCGCCGGCCGTCGACGAGATGATCACCCGCCTCCACCGGGCACGGCTCCCCGCGGCCATCCGCACGAAGTGGAAGCACCTCGCCGCCGTGCTGAAGGCCCGGCTGCTCAACCTGCAGAGCCGGACGCGGGCGTACCGCGTGGGCGAGCACCACTACGACGTGGGGAACGACCTGTACCGGGCCATGCTGGACCGGCGGATGGTCTACACCTGCGCCTACTGGAACGGCGCGCGGGACCTGGACCAGGCGCAGGAGGCCAAGCTCGACCTGGTGTGCCGCAAGCTGGGGCTGCGCGCGGGAATGCGCGTGCTGGAGCTCGGCTGCGGATGGGGGAGCTTCGCGAAGTACGCCGCCGAGACATACGGCGTCGAGGTCACCGGCTTCTCCGTCTCGAAGGAGCAGGTCGCGCTCGGGCGCGAGCTGTGCGCCGGCCTCCCGGTGGAGCTCAAGCTGGACGACTACCGCAACGCCCGCGGCCGGTACGACCGCGTGCTCTCCATCGGGCTGATGGAGCACGTGGGGTACAAGAACCACCGGGCGTACATGGAGGTGGTGGACCGCTGCCTCGCGCCGGGCGGCGTGTCGCTGATCCACACCATCGGGAGCGCGGCCAGCGAGAGCTCGACCGACGCCTGGACGCAGAAGTACACCTTCCCCAACGGCCACCTTCCCTCCGTCGCCCAGCTCTCCCGGGCGATGGAGGGGCTCTTCACCTTCGAGGACCTGCACTCCTTCGGGCCCCACTACGACCCCACGCTGATGGCGTGGCACCGCAACTTCACCGCCGCCTGGCCGGGGCTGCGGGAAAAGTACGGCGAGCGCTTCGGCCGCATCTGGAACTACTACCTGCTGATGAGCGCGGCGGCCTTCCGCGCGCGCTACATCCACCTCTTCCAGATCGTGTTCAGCCGCGGCGACACGCCCTCGCCCGACTGCAGGGTGCGCTGAAACCCCGAACTGCCATCTCTCACCGAGGTCGCAGAGGTCACGGAGGGACTGCGGTGGTTTCCTCCGTGTCCTCCGTGACCTCTGCGAGAGCCATTTCTTGTTCCTACCCCGCGGCGCGGCGCTCCTGGCGCTCGCCGTAGAAGCGCAGCATGGCGTCCTTCACCACGGCCCAGGGGCCCTTCACCAGCGTGGCGGGGGGGAGCGAGTCGAGCAGGTAGCGGCCGTAGCTCTTCCTCGCGATGCGCCCGTCGAGCACCAGCACCACCCCGTGGTCGTCGCTGGAGCGGATCAGCCGGCCGAACCCCTGCTTCAGCCGGATGGCGGCGTGCGGGAGCATGTAGGTGAGGAACGAGTTCCCCCCCGCCTGCTCGATGGCCTCGATGCGCGCCGCCGTCACCGGCTCGCTCGGCACCTTGAAGGGGAGCCGCGGGATCACCAGCCCGCGCAGCGGCTGGCCGGGAACGTCGACCCCCTCCCAGAAGCTGGTGGTCCCCAGCAGGATCCCCCGCCCCGACGCCGCGAAGCGGTCCACCAGCTGCGCGCGCGGCCCTTCGCCGTGCACGAAGAGTGGCCAGTCGTGGTCCACGCGGCGGCGGCGCAGCTCGGAGGCCACCCAGCGCAGCGCCCGGTAGCTGGTGAAGAGCACGAAGAGCCCGCCGTCGCTGATCGCCGCGTGCGCCATCACCGCGCGCACGGTGGCCTCGTCGTGGCGGTCGTCGCGGTCGCCGGCGGGGAGCGGCAGGTCGGTGGGGACGGCCAGGATCGACTGGCGGGGGAAGTCGAAGGGCGACGGGTGGATCGCCTCCTCCACCGTGTGCTCCTCGGCGAAGGCGCCACTGATCCCCAGCCGCTGGCGCATGAAGCGGAAGTTCCCCTGCGTGGCCAGCGTGGCCGAGGTCAGGACCACCGTGGGCACCTGCTCGAAGAGCGACTCGCGCAGCACCTTGGCCAGGTCCAGCGGCGCGGCGTTCAGCATCAGGTTCCCCTCGCGCCCCTCGCGCTCCGCCTGGCGCTCCAGCCAGCGCACCATCTGCAGCTCGTCCTCGCCCGGGCGCAGCGCCTGGCGCAGGGCGTCGCCCGCGGCGGCCACGCGGTTGGCGGCGGCGCGCAGCTCCACCAGCTGCGTCTCCAGGTGCCGCTGCAGGTTCTCGTCGACCGACACGCGCTCGCGCAGCAGCTCCATCGCCTCGCCGAGCGCGCGCAGGTGGTCGAGCACGCCGGTGAGCGCGTCGTCGAGCCCCAGCGGCCACACCGGGTGCGAGGCGAAGGAATCTTCCAGGCGGATGGTCTCCTCGCCCCCCGTGAAGAGGTCGCCCAGGAAGGAGAAGACGCTCGCCGCCCGCTCGCGCGCCCCCTCCAGCGCCGGGAGGATGCGCTGGTCGATCACGTCCAGCGCGGAGCGGGCGATCAGGTCGTTGCGCGCCGCCCCCAGCGCGAAGGCGAAGGAGGGGATCAGCCCCTTCCCCCGGTTCTCCAGCCGCCGCAGGGTGCGGAAGAGGCCACGGCGGGTGACGCGCGCGCCCAGGTGGCTGGTGGCCGCCTCCTCCAGGTTGTGCGCCTCGTCCAGCACCAGCCGCGAATAGTGCGGGAGCACCGCCGGCGCCGTGTAGTTCCCCAGCGCGCGGCGCACGCCGAGGTCGGAGAAGAGGAGGTGATGGTTGACCACCAGCACGTCGGCCGCCGAGGCCTCGCGGCGGGCGCGCTGGTAGAAGCAGTCCTCGAAGTGCGGGCACTTCGCCCGCAGGCAGACGTCGGTCTCGCTCGCCACCTCGTCCCACACCTCGGCGCTGGGGCGGAAGGAGAGGTCGGAGAGCGAGCCGTCCTTCGTGGTCCGCAGCCAGTCGAGGATGCCGGCGAGCTCCGCCTGCTTCTGCGGGTCGAAGAGCGAGGTGGACGAGGCCTGGGCCTGCAGCGCGCGGCGGATGGAGACGTAGTTCGCGCGGCCCTTCACCAGCGCGAACTTGAAGGGCTCGCCCAGCGCCTTGCGCAGGAAGGGGAGGTCCTTGTCGACCAGCTGCTCCTGCAGGTTGATGGTGTTGGTGGAGACGACGGTGCGCTCCCGGTTCTGCAGCGCCCAACGGATGGCGGGGAGGAGGTAGGCGACGGACTTCCCCGTTCCCGTCCCCGCCTCGGCGATGCCGACGCCGCCGGTGTTGTAGAGCCCGGCGATCATGCGGGCGAAGGCGCGCTGCTGCGGGCGGTCCTCGTAGCGCGGGTGGCGGAGCGCGAGCGGGCCGGCGGGCCCCAGCGCGTCGGCGACCTCGTCCACGTCGATCGGCTGGTTCTCGCCCGACCGCGGCGGCTCCAGCACCACGTACAGCTCGCCGGCGTCGTTGTCGGTGATGGCGAAGCCGAGCCCCTGCTCGAAGAGCTGCGCCGCCACCCGCAGGTCCGCCTCCGACGGCTCCAGCACGCCGGACGGGTGGTTGTGCACCAGCAGGCCGCCGCGCTCGATCTCCTTCTCGCGGATGAGCGCGAGCACGGCACCGGCGTGCCCCCGGGCCAGGGTGCGCGGCTCGTCCACCGCCCCGTCCTCGCCCACTTTGCAGACGAAGCACACCTCGTTGCCCCGCGCCCACGCGATCTCGCGACGGATGCGCTCCGCGGCGGCGGGTGCGAGGAAGAGGTCCACGGCTGTGCGGGGAGAGTCGGGAGACTTCATGCCTTGAAACTTAACGGCGCCTCACACAGAGACACAGAGGCACGGAGAGGCTCGGCGGTTCTCTCCGTGCCTCCGTGTCTCTGCGTGAGAAAACAACTTAGCCGATCTCCTCGGCGGGGTCCGACATCTCGAGCGCCTCGATCAGCAGCTCGACATCGTCGTTCGCGACCGCGTCGAGCTCCACGAAGCCGACGCGCACCGGCTCCGCCTCGTCTTCCGGGCAGCGGAAGCGCGCCGCGTAGATCCCGCGCTCGGTCGGCGCGGGATGGCCGTACAACACCTCGACCAGCCAGCTCCGGCCGCGGGCATCCTGAAAGATCGCCTTGTCCTTGCTCATCGGCTATGCAGCGGCCCTGGCACGCGGCGGAAACGGCGCGATCGCCTGCAACTCCGCAAGTACGTTGGCCGCCTCGCGGTGGCCGTCGGCGGGATCGTAGCTGATCGCCTCTACGTTCAACCGGCGAAGGAGATGCTCCTTGGCGAAGTCACCGCAGTTTGGAATCAACGCGTAGTGCTTGGGTACACGGTTCTGGAACATGAGCGAGAGCTCGCGTAACACGAGCTGGAAGTCGGGGTCGCTCAGGCTGTAGCCCACGAACAGCAGCGTGTAGTTGAGCATCGCCCCGTGCAGGAAGCTGCGCGTATGCGGGCTGAACAGGATCATTTCGTCGTAGTCGCTCGCCGTGAGCACAATACTGTGAGGCTCCAGCATGTCACCGTGCATCTTGTAGATGAACAGCTCGGGCGTGAACAGCGCCACGGCCATCGCATCGATCCCTTTGGTGGTGAAGATGCTCGGCATGGAATTACGGACCCGGGTGATGTGGATTTCCAGCAAACGGTCAAAGTTGGTGGTGATGATCCCGCGGAAGTCCGTGCGCGCGATCAACTCGTGCGTACGGGATGGTTGTCCCGTTTCGCCGAACATTTCCTTCAGTATTTCACCATAGTCGAACGGCGTGAGCGTGGTGCGCGCGAACTCGGCGAGGGTGAACCAGTCCTTCTTCTCGATCAGCTCTTCGAGCCCCTGCACCTTCGCGCCGGGTATCTGCCGCGCCTCGTCGACCAGCCTCAGCACCATCTCGCCCCACGACGGATAGCCTGCTGCGCACGACAACCCGGAGCCGACGAACAGGATGCACTTCCGGCTGCGAACGGCTTGGGTGAGACGGTGAGGGATCTGCGGAGGCATGACGGCTCCGGCTGCGATGATGTGAACGGTTGAAGAAGATCGAGTGAGGAAATTTACGACGACGATCCAAACTGGACAAGCATCACATTTGTGTCTATATTCCGTTTCGGCGTAAAAGAAGCGAGCCACCACCGACGGAACGGATCACGCAGGGGCCGACGTCGGATTCTCTCGAAGAACCTTTTGATGAAGCCCACCCACGTCCGCGATCCGCAGAGCTCCGGCGACGGTCCCGCCGAGCTGGAACGCCTCCTGCGCAAGGCCCGGGCGGAGTGGGCGATTTCGCGTATCCGCAGCCGCGCGCGGAAGTACGGGCTCGATCGTCTGGCGATGGACGAGATCGATGCCGGGATCCAGGCTGCGAGCGCAGAACGGAAGCGGCAGGATCGTCTCGTCGCCGATGATTCACCCACCGAGTTCGTCGATCTCCGGCACATGCGCGACCCATGATCCGGGTACGGGGCACAACGTAGCCCTGGCGCATGATGCGCGGTATACGCATCGTCCCCGTGGCGCCGTCACGGAAGGGCAGGCCCCATGGATCGGCTGTCTTCCGTGCGGCGCCGACGAACCCGCGGCAACCGTCACCCCTGAAGGAGGACGCATGAAGAAGCTGAGCCTGGACCTGGCCGAACTGAAGGTGGAGAGCTTCGAGACCTTCGTGAGCGACCGCGACGCGCGCGGCACCGTGCGCGCGAACGCCGGCTGCGAGACCTGGAGCTGCGGCGGCACCTGTGGCGCGCAGCCGGACAGCGACGTGGCGAGGAACGGGAACTTCGCCAGGACCTTCTTCGACTGCTCGCGGCTCGACTGCTCGCAGCTCGACTGCACGGACAACGGGGTCTGCTGCGTCTGAGACCGTCCGATCCGCTCCCCCGCCCCGGAGCGCCGGCCAGCCCGCGCTCCGGGGCGCTTTCGTGCCCGGCAGGAGATTCATCGAACGGGGCACATCGCTTGCCCCATGCCGCGTAGAGGGTACGGGATGAACCCGTTGACGGAGCGCGGATGAGGCAGCCGTTCGAGCGGCTCCTGGTGGGGCGGAAGCTCGCCGGGCGCTACGAGCTGGAGGAGGCGATCGGCGCGGGGGGGATGAGCGTCGTGTACCGCGGCACCGACCGCGTGCTCGGGCGCCCCGTGGCCGTGAAGGTGGTCGCGCTCCCCGCCGACTCCGACGAGATGCGCGAGAACCTGCGCGAGCGCTTCCGGCGCGAGGCGGGGTCGGCCGCGCGCATCGCCCATCACCCCAACGTGGTGCAGGTCTACGACTACGGCACCGACGCCGGGCTGGACCTGGACTTCATCGTGATGGAGCTGCTGCGCGGACGCGACCTGAAGGAGGCGCTCCGGCAGGGCCCCGTCCCCCGCGCCGAGGCGCTGCGCATCCTGGGCGAGGCGGCGCGCGGCCTGGCGGCGGGGCACCGCGAGGGGATCGTGCACCGCGACGTGAAGCCCGCCAACGTCTTTCTCGTCGGTGAGGACGGGCGCGTGGACTACGTGCGCATCCTCGACTTCGGCATCGCCAAGCCGATGGAGCCGGGCGACGACGAGGCGCTCACCCTCACCGGCACCGGGCAGCTCCCCCACTCCCCCGCCTACGCCTCGCCCGAGCAGCTCGACCCCGACGCGCCCGTCACCCCCGCGTCGGACGTGTACCAGCTCGGGCTGATCGGCTACGAGCTGCTCGCCGGCCGGCGCGCCTACACCGACGCCGAGCGCCAGCGCATCCGCGCGGGCGAGGAGGTGGCGCCGCCCGGCTCCGCCGCCTGGAAGGGCATCGATCCGCCGCTGCGCGCCGTGATCGCCCGCGCGCTGCGCCGCGACCCGGCCGAGCGCTACCCGGACGCCAGCGCCTTCGCCGACGCGCTCGAGGCGGCGGACGGGGCCGCGCCATCCGACGACGACGACGACGCCACCATCGTCCTCACGACGGCGTCCCCGCCGAGCGCGACAGCCATCCCCGTCGCCGCTCCACCCACCACTCCGCCCGTGCCGGTCGAGCCGGTGTCGGCGGAACCGCTCTCGCTGCCGTCGCCCGCCGTGCCGGCGCGCCGCTTCCGGCCGGCCGCGCTGGGGATTCCCGTGGTGCTCGTGCTGCTGGCGCTCGCCGTCTGGGCCACGCGCAGGCACCCGGCGGCGGCACCCACGGCCGCGGCGGTGGCGGACACGGGCGACGTCGCCGCGCTGGACGACAAGTTCCTGCGCCTGCAGGGCGAAGTGGCCGGCGGCGTGGCCGACTCGGCGGCCGGGGACAGCGCTCCCGCGACGGACACCGCGTCGTCGGTGCAGGAGCGGGAGGGCGCGCAGCGGGAGACGGCGGCCGCGGTGCAGGCCGAGGTGATCGACCTGCACGCCGCCTGGGCCGCGGGCGACCTGGACCGCGTGATGCGCCACTACGCGGACCGGGTGGACTACTTCGGGGTGGAGGGCGCGCCGAAGTCGTTCGTCCGCCGCAACATCGCCCAGACGGTGCAGAAGTATCCGCGGCGCACCATCACCATCAACAGCCAGGCGACGACGTTCAAGCGCCCGGACCTGGCGCGGGTGCTGGTGAACAAGGACTGGGACTTCGGCGGCGGGCGCGAGCACTGGACCGGCTCCATGCGCCAGGAGCTGATGCTGCGGCGGATGGACGGCGCGTGGAAGATCGTCTCCGAGAAGACCAACGAGGTGTTCCGGCAGAACCGGACGCCGCAGTAGCGCGGTTTTTCCCCGGTCCGGAGCTCGTCGTGCATCCGCGGCCGCGGCGCCCTCTCCCTGCGCCTGAGAGCGCAATCCCTCTCCCGTACCGGGAGAGGGGGTTGACCGCGGGGGAGGTGCGGCCTGCAACAGGCTGCGTGAAGGCAGACACGGCGTCGCCGGTGAGGAACACACCCTGGACGCGGGATAGTCCGCGAAGGCGGACTTCGTGCCGTTCCAGCGGCAGGTTTCCAACCCGTCGGCCGTTTCAGCGGTTCTCCGGCGTCGTGTCCTCGGGGACGCGCGAGGGCGGCGGGGTGATGCCGGTGAGCAGGTTGTAGAGCCGGCGGCGCACGGCGCGGATGTGGTTGGGCGCCTTCGGCAGGTAGGTGCGGTTGGAGAGGAGCACCACCCAGATCCCCCGCTCGGGGTCGATCCAGATGGAGGTGCCGGTGTAGCCGGTGTGCCCGTAGGCGTACGGCACCTTGCATCCCCGGGCGTCGGGGACGGTGCCCTCCCGGCAGAACACCTCGAACCCCAGCCCGCGCGTCCCCGCCCCCGGCTGCGGCTGGCGGAACTGGCGCAGCGTCGCCTCCTTCACGATCCGCACGCTCCCCAGCGCGCCCCCGTTCGCCAGCATCCCCGCGAAGCGCCCCAGGTCGTGCGCGGTGGAGAAGAGCCCCGCGTTCCCGGTGATCCCCCCCAGCTCGCGCGAGAAGGGGTCGTTCGTCTTCCCCGCGAAGGGGCGCCCGTCTTCCAGCGTGAGCGTGGGCGCGCAGACGGAGCAGTCGATCCCCGGCTCGAAGCGGGTGTGCGCCATCCCCAGCGGCTCCCAGACGCGCTTGCGCAGGAACGCCGGGAGCGGCTGCCCCGCCGCGTTCGCCGCCGCCAGCCCCAGGATCACGAACCCCAGGTCGGAGTAGAGCACATCCTCCCCCGGCTCGGCGATCAGGTCCACGCTGTTCACCACGCGGTAGAGGCGGTCTCCGTCGCTGCCGAAGTCGCGGACCGGCATCGCCGCGGGGAGGCCGGAGGTATGGGTGAGCAGCTGGCGGACGGTGACCTTCTCGCGCCCCCGCCCGGTGAAGTGCGGGAGCCAGCGGGAGACGGGGTCGTCGAGCCGCATCTTCCCGTCGTCCACCAGGATCATCACCGCCGTGGTGGTGGCGACCATCTTGGTGAGCGAGGCCAGGTCGTAGAGCGTCTCGTCGGCGTCCACCGGCGGCGCCAGGCGGCCCCAGCGCGTGCGGCCGACGCCGACCTCCAGCAGCGTGGTCCCGCGCACCCCCACTGCCAGCGCTCCGCCGGGAAAGCCGGCGCGCGCCACCTCGTCGCGCACCACCTGCTCCGCGGCGGCCAGCCGCTCCGGCGGCACCACCCTGCTGGCCTCGCGCGCCACGTCGCGCGAGCGGCTCTCCGGCACCGCGCGGAACACGCTCCTCAGCCGCGGCGACACGGCGAACGGGTACGCCAGCGCCATGGCGAAGCAGACGAGGATCCCCCACGCGACCACGCGCCGCCGGAACGAGAACCGGGCCGGCCACGCCTCCGGCTCCGCCGCCTCGTCCTCCTCCTCCCGTTCCAGCTCGCGCAGGTCCGCCACCCGGCCTCCCCCCGTCCGTTCGTCCGATCCTGCTGTGCCGAGTGGCAGGGACCGGGCCGCGGCGGCGGAAACGCTCCTCACGCAGAGACGCAAAGAGGCACGGAGAAGACTCCGCGGTCTCGTCTCCGTGCCTCTGCGTCTCTGCGTGAGACCAAGTTTGGAGATTGATTGTGCATTTTGCATCGCACCCAAACATGTCATCCTGAGGGAGCCGCCGCGCTAAGCCAGCGAATTACATAGACTTCTGGCGGCGACCGAAGGATCTATACTCGATGTCCGAGCGATAGGCCGACTGTCGCTCGGACTCGTGCTATAGATCCTTCGTCGCCGCCATGACTCCCTGTGAGTGATGATTCAGCGCGGCGGCTCCTCAGGATGACATGGGTGGGTGCGAAATGCACAACCAATCTGCAAATCTGGTATGAGACGACCTGTTCAGCGGTTGGGGATGGGGTCGCAGATGCGGAAGGAGGTGGGCGGCCCGCCGCTGCGCACCACGCTCCCCGGCTCCACGTGCAGCAGCGCGGCGTTGGGGAGGTAGAGGTCGCGCACCGCGCAGAAGTCGTCGCGGCGCGCCAGCAGGATGGGGTGCAGGTAGATGGCCGCGAGACCGGCGATGTTGTCGAGCACCACGAACTGCGCGCCGATCTCGTGCGCCGCCGCGTAGAGCGTGTCGGGATTGTCGCTCAGCGGGTAGGTGCGGCCGCGGTAGCCGGAGTAGACGAAAAAGATCGACGCCTTGCGCGAGAGCACGGTGGAGCCGGGCGGAAGCCCGCCGCGCGCCTTGACCGCCAGGGCGAAGAAGTCGTGGAACTCCGGCGACATGCAGGGGAACCGCTCGCCGTCGCGGTACTGCCCCGCGCACGCCATCCCCGACTTCTCCACCCCTCCGATCCCCGGGAGCGCCACCAGCAGGAGCGCCGCGCCCGCCCCCAGCGGGAGGAGGCGCGCGCCCGCGGGCCAGCGCAGCGGCCGCGCGGCGTCGCGCAGCGCCTCGGCGGCGTAGAGGAGGAGGAGCGGCAGCAGGGGAAGGATGAAGCGCTCGCCCGACCAGGTCGACGGCCAGAGGAGGAGGAGCCCCACCATCGGCGGCGTCCACAGCTCCGCCAGCCCGGGGCGCTTCAGCCGCCGCGCCCACCCCGCGATGGCCAGCAGCACCACCGGCGTGCTCAGCCAGTAGCGGTTCACCCCGTTCCAGGAGAGGAGCACGGGGATGTGCATCCCCAGGTAGCGCAGGACGTTCGTCCCCATGCGCTCGACCAGCCCCCCCACGCCCACCCTCCCCAGGTGCGGCTGGTAGGGATCGACGAACCAGAGGTAGCCGGTGTAGCCGGGGCCGCCGTTCACCTTCCCCCAGAGCCACCAGAGGAAGGCCAGGGGGAAGAACACCGCCGACATCACCGCCAGGTCGCGCCAGCGGCGGCGGATGGCCAGCCACGCGAGCGCGGCCACCACCAGCGGGAGCCCGGCCGCGCGGGTGAAGTTGCCGAGCACCGCGCCCGCGACCATCACCGCCAGCCACTTCCCGTGGTCGGGCTCGTCGCCCCGCAGCTCCCGCTCGCGCGAGCCCGCCAGGTGCGTGGAGGCCCAGAGCGCGAGCATGCTGAAGGCCCACGCCGGCACGTCGGAGAGCTCCCAGTGGCTCAGCTCGACCACCCCCGGGCTCACCGCCAGCAGGAGCCCGACGGCGAGCGCGATCCCCGCCGTCGCCGTCCGCCGCAGCCAGAGGTACGAGAGCGCCACCGCCGCCACCGAGAAGGCGAGCACCACGAACTTCATCGCCACCAGCCCGCGCACCCCCACGATCCACATCAGCGCGATGATGGCGGGCCAGACGGGGGGATACTGCGTGTGCGCGGGGAGCGCCGGGTCCCACAGGCTCACGTAGCTGTGCCGCTCCACCAGCGAGCGGGCGAGCGAGAGGTACGCGGCGTTGTCGCCGCCCACGTGCGGCGAGGGGTTGAAGGCGACGAGCGCCAGCGCCAGGTGGAGCGCGGCGATGGCGAGCGCCACGCGGCCCGGCCGCGCCGTCGTCAGGCGCTGGACGAGCGAAGGCGAGGCGGGCGCGGGGATCGGGGCTGCGGCAGCCTTGCGGACGGCGTTCCGCCGTCGCCCACGGGCGGAGGTGTCGGCCACGGAGTGCGCGGGTCGGGAGATGGGGCGAGGTGGGACCGATGCAGGAAAGTAATGCGCGGAAAGCGACTTCGGGAGGGCGCATCGGTCAGCAGGTCAAACTGCAATCTCTCACAGAGGTCACGGAGGTCACAGAGGAATCCAGTGCTTTCCTCCGTGACCTCCGTGACCTCTGTGAGAGCCCATTTCTGTTTGATGTCAGCCCTTCTTCCCCTTCCCGTGCCCCCGGCCGCCCCCGCCGCCGTGCCCTCGCCCGCGTCCGTTGCCGCGCAGCACGCGCGCGGGCACCACGGCGCGCACCCGTGGCACGATGCGTGGCGCCGGCGCGGACGCGGCGGCCGGCACCGTGCTGGATGCAGCCGGGGAAGCCGGCGCGGACTCCGGCGCTTCCGTGGCGGTGGGCTCCGGCGCGGCGCCCAGGGCGGCGCGGCGGGAGAGAGTCAGCCGCTCGGCCACCACGAAGCCGCGGTCGGCGCGCCCTTTCACCCGCACCGAGTCGCCGCGCGCGAGGGAGGCGAGGTCGGCCGGGTCGCCGTCCGGCGTCACCGCCTCGGTGCCGAGGCCGACGACCACGCGCAGGTCCGGGAGCGACGCGTCGTCGGGGCGGAAGAGGAGGGCGTCGCGCTCCTCCGCCAGCGCGAGCACGGCGCCGTGCGCGTCCACATCGGCGGGGATGCGCGCGTCGCTGGCCATGCGCACGCCGTTCACCACCAGCAGGTCGGCGCCCGTGAGCTCCACCGCGCGCGGGAAGGCGCGGCCGCTGCGCGCGTCGGTGCGCAGGCCGTGCAGCACCACCGCGGCGCCCGCGGGGGCGTTGTCGAGCGCGAGGGTGCCGGCGGTGTCGGCGCCGCGCACCAGGCGCAGCGTGGCGGGCCCGGCGGAGAGGTCGCGCAGCTCGAAGGCGCCGCCCTTCACCTCCACCTCGCGCTCCGCCTCCACCGCGCGCACGAGCGTCGGCGCGGAGGCCGAGTCCGCGAAGTCGCCGCGGATGGAGACGCGGTCCGCTCCGCCGCCGCACGCGGCCAGGACGACGAGCGAGAGGATGGGGATCCGTCGCATGCGGCGGCCATCGAGCACCAACCGTGCCTCGTGGACCTGCGAGACGGTTGAGGAACATCGAATCAGCCGAAACACACCGGTGTCATCCCGAGGCTCGGCCGCGTCGAACTCGACACCGCACCGGTGTCCGCAGAGTCGAGGGATCTACTCGGAGCTCCACGAGGCTTGGGCGCGGCAGCGTCACGAATGACGGGCCTCGCAGCGATCGAGACACGATGTGGCCGCGGCTTGTCGTGCGGCTTCCGCAGCGGGGCCTCGTCGCGGCCGTGGTCGGATCCTTCGGCCCTGCGACGCCCGGCGGAGACACAGGGCCAGGTGAGGCCGGGCCTCAGGATGACACCATTGGGGCGATTTCTCGACAATCTCTCAGGATGACACCCGTGAGAGTCGGCATTTTCTTGACGGTCGAATTTGCTTGCCCTCGCGCGGGCGGGGAATGCATTCATGGGAAAGGTGCTCAATGCCGGCTTCCTGGATGGAGGATTCGACATGCATGCGATCGCCTGGCTTGCCATCGTCGCGGTGGCGATGCTCCTCGGGCAGTACTTCGCGGGAACGGCGGACTACTTCCTCTCCATCGAGAACCCGCGCCCGCTCGACGACAACATCGACACCATCACCATCCTGGGCTGGGGCTTCGCCAGCCAGTCCAGCCGGAGCTGCACCGCGGAGCTGGCCGGCCAGGGCTTCGCCGACGTGCGGATGTTCGCCACGCGGAAGCAGGTGCTGCTGTCGTTCGTCACCTTCGGCTTCGTGCGGCGGGTGAGCATCGCCTGGCGCGGCAACGCGGGCCAGCATCCGCTGGGGAGGGCCTGACCATGGCCGCCGCGGAGATCGTCGACCTGAAGCGCGCCGGGGAGTGGGAGAACTACCACCGGACCGGGACCGCGCGGCTGAAGGGTCGCTTCGCGCTGCGCAGCGGCGACGCGGGCCGCGGCCGCGACGACGTCGCCCAGGCCGCGGCCGCGGTGCGCGCGTGGCTGGACGCGGCGAAGCGCGAGGGCGTGCCCGTGCGGCCGGTGGGCGGCGCCTGGTCGCTCTCCAACATCCAGCTCGTGCAGGACGGCTGGATGCTGAACACCCGCCGCTTCAACCGCTGCTTCCGCCTCGAGGCCGGCGACTTCGCGCAGCCCGCGGCGGTCGATGCGGACGCGTTCATGCTGGTGGAGGGCGGCGTCCAGGTCGACGAGGTCAACGACCGGCTGGAGGAGATGGGGCGCAGCCTCGCCACCACCGGCGCCAGCAACGGCCAGACGCTCCCCGGCGCCTGCGCGACCGCCACGCACGGCTCGGTGCCCGGCGCCGGCGGCATCCAGCAGCACGTGCGCGCCCTCCAGCTCGTCACCCCCGGCGGCGCCTGGTGGATCGAGCCGGCGGCCGGGGTGATGAGCGAGGACTTCGTGCGCGACACCGGCTCGACCCTGCTGCGCGACGACGAGGCGTTCGCGGCGGCGCTGGTCGCCGTCGGCTCGCTGGGGATCGTCACCGCGATGGTGATCGAGTCCGAGCCCCTCTTCCTCGTGCGGCCGTACCTCAAGCGGATCGACTTCAGCCGCGCCGACCTCGAGGCGCTGCAGCGCGGCGACTTCCGTACCTTCTCCGAGGCGAAGGGGCTGCCGGGGCTCGAACCCTACTTCGTGATGGTCATCACCACCCCCGACCGGCCGTTCGGCAAGGCGGTGGCGCGCTTCCTCTACCGGTTCCCGTACCGCCCCGACTACGAGCACCTGAAGCCGGCGGAGCTCGGCGCGGGCTACGACGCCCAGACCATGATCGCCTGGGCGCTGCGCAACTTCCCCTGGGCGCGGGGGTGGATCCTGCAGACCATCATGCGGCTCGCGGTGGGAAAGGGGATCACCGACGAGCGCTACGGCACCTGGGGCGAGAGCCTGGAGACGCCCAAGCCGCTCGCCGGCGGCTTCTCGACGGGCCTGTTCTGCGACCGCGGCAAGCTCGTACCGACGCTGGAGGCGTTGTGCAGCGCGTTCTACCGTGCGGGCGGATCGACCGCGGTGACGCTGCGCTTCGTCAGGGGTGGCCATGGCCTCCTGTCGCCGGCGCGCTGGGAGAACAGCGTGGCGATCGACTGCGACGGGCCGGGCGGTCCGGCCACCCTGCGCGCCTACCTGCGCATGCTCGACGAGCTGGAGAAGCAGGGGGTCGAGCACACCCTGCACTGGGGCAAGATCAACAACCTGACGCCCGCCCGGGTCGCCGCGGACTATGGCGAGGACCTGGTGCGCTGGAAGGCCGTCCGCGACCGCCTCCTCCCCGACCCCGCCGACCGCCGCCTCTTCGCGACCGACGAGCTGCGGAAGTTCGGGCTGGCTGGATAGTGCTAAGTACTGAGCGCTGAGTGGGAGAGGAGGCACTCCACCCGCCTTACGCCGGCTCGCTCGTTCGGAATCCTCTGCGCATAATGCTCAGCCATGCTGGCTGCGGCGTATCGTAGCTCGCGTAAATCCGCTCCAGTGCATGCACCAACTCCAGCGCAGCGGCCTTGCGGTCGCCGGGCGAGATCGCCGCGAGCCCTTGCTCCACCAGATACGCGGCCGCGTCCGGCGTAAGGCTGTCGTCGCCTGTGGCCCACTCGCGCAGATACCACTGCCGCAGCTTCCGGAGCGTCTTTCCGTAGATCCGGCTCGACCGGTCGGTTATGAGCCGGTGAATGCCGCCGTGACTGATTCCAGCCCGCACCGCTACGTCGCGGATCGAGCTGCGCTCCACGGCCAGACGCAGGGCGGCGAGCAGGAACGCGACCTCTCCGTCGCTCGCCGGTCGGCTCTTCACCTAACTTCCCCCGTTCTTGCGTCGATCCCGTCTGCGCGGTTCAGTTTCGCTGGAGTTGAGTACATCCGTATCGATCGTTTCATCCATCGACATCACCCTCCTCGTGCTCACGCAATACGGCTGCGCCATCTGCGAAACGCTCGCGCTTGCGGAAGCAATGACTGCTCTGCCCCCCTTCGCGGTTCAAGCTCCGCAGCCGTGCCTCTAGCAAAGCCCCCCATCGCCTCGGTCATCCACGGGCTCGACAAGACTTCAATCCGGCATGCCGCCAAAGTGCACACCTCTGCGGGCACTAATCGCAAGCGTTTGAAATGGATACAGGGCCTGACGCTATTCAGGAAAGGCTCCATCTGAAAGATTCCACCATAAACCACGGTGTCAAAATAGGAGCGGAACAAGTCTTCCGGTGGGCCAATTCACCGGGACTTCAACGTCTGCCCGCCGACACTACGGTGGCATTTCGGTAGCGATTGCAGGTATGTTGGCCTCAGCCGCACTCCCGCGGCGAACGCTCACCGCCACCGTCGGAGGCCAACATGCGGATTCGGAACCTGACGCTGATTTCCCTCTTGATCGCGGTTGCTGCGTGCGGCGAAAGCCCGGTCGCGTCGTCTGATCGCGCCACAGCGGCGCAGACGCGGATGGACGAGACCTGCACCACAACGAGCGGAACGACGACATGCGCCGTGCCTGGCGGCGGGCTGCTGGGCAGCGGACACTGAGGCTGCCTGACGAATCAGCAGGAAAAAAGGACCGGGCCTCAGGGCCCGGTCCTCAGCGGTAGCTCCTTCATGAGCAACCTGGCAAGTTGCTGTACCTTTTCGGGTGGTTTCACGGGTTCGAATCGCTCACCAGCTCTTAGCCGCTCAAGAAGCGCGCGTGCACGGGACTCATCGTTCAGCTCACCTCGCTCCCTGGCAAACCGGAGAGCGCGTTCGGCTATCTCGGTAGCCTGACTCATCAGCCGTAGCGCGAATGCGCCCTCGGCCACCGAGATAAGGGCTGACGCAGCTTTAGGAATCGCCTTGGTCGTTTTCAGTTGGACCTCGTCACATGCGGCGTCAAACTGATCGCGATCCCCGTCCAATCCGGCAGCGCCAGCGATGTTTGCCGCGATCTCCATGTCGTGGCCCGCGATGATCGACCGCGCTTCGAGAAGCAGAGGAAGCGCTACCGATCCGTATCGTTGGCAGACCCAAGTCTGCGCCAAGTCGTGGACGAAGTAAGGAAACGCGGGATTGTCTCGAGGATAAACCTGGAGCGCGAGCATTGCATGGTCGTAGGCAGATACGTAGTCATCCTGCTGCACAGCGAGCATGAATAGATCGTGTTGCGCGTGCGCGCTCAGGTCCCGAAGGTTGTATTTCTTCGCGGCATTATACCCTTTTATCAGGAGGTTGCGGGCCGGGTCGTTGCGCCCACGAATTATCTCAAGATTCCCCCATCCCAAATAATTGTCGACGTAGCTCGGCCAATTTGCCGTACGCCTCGCAGTCCCGATACCACGCTGATACCAGAGCGTCGATCGACCGTATGCAGCGTTTCGCCTGTTGAGGAGACCGGCCCGATAGGCAAGTTCCGGATCCATAGGCTGAACCCGGGCAGCAGCCTCCATAAACGCTGCGGCGATCGTTGTGCAGCTTTCCTCGTCGGCCCAGTCGGAAATCTCTATACACGCGCGAACCACATCCTCCGGATTCGTTGATGTCGGGGCTACTACGAGATTCGCGAACACGTTTGCCTGCGCTCGAAAGCGCTCAGCAACCTTCTCACAAGCCCATTCCGGCAAACGATCGGGTACGCCGGTTTCCCGGAAGAGTTCGAGGTTAACCCCTCGTTCGGAGGTAGCCCAGAGTATGACGTCCCGAATCCAGCGAAAGAGTACCAGCCCAATCTCGTTCGGGAGCTCAGTAAATAGTTCATAACCTTCAAAGTGCGCGGACGATGCAGCAGGAGCCGGAGCGATGCTCCACCGGCGCCTCTTCTTGCTCGTCGTCGGGCGGTCGTTTCCCGCGGTGATCAGCAACGGCATTCGATCCTGCAGGCCAGTAGATCCAGGCGACCGTTATCAGCCCGTTTTCACCACATGATGCAGTGACGATAGCGCATAAGCAAGCCAGCTGGATTGAACAAAGAACCAGTGGCGCGGGATTTAGCGAGACCGAGATGGAAAGCCTTGACCACTGGCAGCAGGGCGGACATGGTGCACCACCAAAGGAGCGCTCTCGTCGCCGTGTCCGCGTGAACAGATGAGCGCGGTGGCGCAACAGGATCGGACACGCAGTCCCGAGCACCCATAACCCTGGAGGGAAGAGCGAAATGCACGACCGGAAAATCGCGGCGATCTTGGCGACTGCTCTGCTGGCGGCTTGCCAGGCTTCACCGACGGACGCTTCCAGCCCCGCACAGCCTGGGGCGCGTGGTTACGATGGCTTCAGGATGGGTTCTGGAAACGTCGTTCAGCCGACGGAATACGGGACGGCCACCACGACAGGCGCAGTGGCTGATTCTGCAACGGAACGCGGAGGCTTTACGATGGGGTCAGGAAACTGAACATCTCACCTCAAATCCGACCTCCGGATTCGCAATTCGAACTGATTTTCCTTCTTCGCCCAGACACGTAGCAGCGAGTCAGGCATCACCCGTGACGGCGGCGATGCGGGCGCGGACGAGCTCCATCAGCGACTCGGGGCCGTCCTCCACCAGCGCGGCGACCTGCTCGGGGGGGATGGGCTCCAGGAAGTGCAGGTGGATGGTGCGCGGGTGGATGCGCCAGGAGCCCGCGGGCATGATCTCGTAGCTGCCGGTCACGGCGGTGGGGACGATGGCCACGCGCGACTCGGCGGCGAGCATGAACGCGCCCTTCTTGAACGGCGCCAGCCGCCCGTCGCGCGAGCGCGTGCCCTCGGGGAAGATCACCACCGCGCCGCGGCTCTCGCGCACCTTCTCCCCCGCCTCGCGCAGGCTCTCGATGGCCCGCTCGCGGTTGGAGCGGTCGATCACGATGTGCCCCGCCGCGGTCAGCGCCGGCCCGAAGAGCGGGATCTTCTGCAGCTCCTTCTTGGCGACGAAGTGGTAGGGCTCCTCGATCACCGCCGCGAGCGCGAACACGTCGAACCAGGAGATGTGGTTCGCGGCCACCACCTGCGGCACACCGGGGCGGATGTGCCCGCGTCCGTGGACCACGACCGGGCACCCGCTCGCCCAGATCACCGAGCGCACCCAGCGCCGGGTGATGGCCACGTACCAGTCGCCGTCCTTGCGTCCGCGGCGCGCCTCCCAGATCACGATCGGCGCCCACCAGGCCAGCGTCGCCGCCGCCACCAGCGTGGTCCACAGGGTGCGGATCAACCCGTCCTCCCGTTCCGTTCCACCGTCATCGCCCGTCGAAGTGCTGGTAGCCGGCGAGCCCCAGGGGCGCGCGGTGCCCCTCGGGCGTGGTCCACCACACGCCGTCGCCGCCGCCCATCCGCCCCACGCAGGTGAGCCGCAGGCGGAACGCCGCCTCGAAGGCGCGCACGTGCGCCTCCACCGCCCCCAGCGGCGCGGTGAAGCAGAGCTCGTAGTCTTCGCCCCCAGTCATCGCCAGCCGCAGCGCCTCGCCGGGCGAGGGGGCGCGGCGGCGGACGGCGGGGTGGACGGGCACCAGCTCGGCCGCGAGCAGCACCGCGGCACCGCTCGCCGCGGAGAGGTGCGCCGCGTCGCCCGCCAGCCCGTCGGAGAGGTCGATCATGGCCGTGGGCAGGCCCCGCTCCGCCAGCCAGCGCGCCTCGCGCACGCGGGGCACGGGGGCGGCGTAGCGCGCGCGCGCCCCGGCGTCGGGCTCGGCGCCGGCGAGCATCTGCGCCACGTACAGCGCGCTCGCCCCCAGCTCGCCCGTCACCCACACCTCGTCGCCCACGGCGGCGCCGGAGCGCAGCACCGGGTGCGCCGCCTCGCCGACCACGGTCACGTCGATCACCAGCGGACCCTGGGTGCGCGCCACGTCGCCGCCCAGCAGCGCGGCGCCCGCGTGGTCGGCGGCGCGGCGCACGCCCTCCATCACCTTCTCCGCGTGCGCGCCCGCGTCGGCCTTCGGCAGCGCGAGCGAGACGAGCACGCCGACGGGCCGCGCGGCCACCGCCGCCAGGTCGCTCAGCGCCGCCGCCGCCGCCCGGCAGCCGATCTCGCGCATGGAGAGCCAGTCGCGCCGGAAGTGAACGCCTTCGACGGACAGGTCGGTGGAGAGCGCGATCCCCTCGCCCGCCACCACGGCGCAGTCGTCGCCCGGGCCCACGCGCACGTCGGGGCGCACGGGGGCGTGGCGCGGCAGGAAGCGGCGGATGAGGTCGAACTCGGGGCCGGACGCGAGCGGGGCGCCGGTCGCGGCCGGAGGGCGGGGACGTTCGGGTGCGGGGCTCATTGCCCGCAGGATATCACGCGTGCCGGGTGGCGGCAAACGTCTCACGCAGAGACGCGGAGACTCTCTGCGTGAGACGACCTTTTGTCAGTCCGCCGGGTCGGCGGCGGCGGGACGGGCGTATCCGGGGGGCGGGCCGCCGGACGCGAGCTGCTTCTTCCGCAGCTCCAGGTAGGCCAGCATGGGCACGCTGCGCTCCTCCAGGTCGGGCATGCGCGTCATCAGCCGCTCGAGCTGGGAGAGGTAGGACGGGTACCTCGCCATCTCCCGCAGCCGCTCCAGGTACGGGCGCAGCTTCACCCAGACGGCCACGTGCTCGGTGTTGGCGTCGTGGAACATGGCCTCGGGGATGGCGCCGTGGTTCACCAGCGTGGCGGCCATCTCCCAGTAGGTGGTGACCATGCGGTAGGGCGCGCTGTCGCGCCCCGTCCACGCCGCCAGCACCTCTTCGGCGGAGGAGGGGAAGAACTGCGTGGCGAACCAGTCGCGCCCCCGCCGCAGCTCGTCTTCCCGGCGGATCTCGTACAGCCGCAGGACCAGCTCGGCGGCCCCGTGGATCTCGGTCATCGGTTCTCCAGGCTGGATCGAAAGAGGGCTCCCGGGCGTGCGCCGAATCTACCCCGGCGCGCACGCCCGGCGCGAGAGGCTGCCGCCGCGAGTCCGCATCCTCCGCGATACCCGGCCCGGCAAAGGAGCGCACCGGTCGATCACGCGAATGTGCGAGTAACCTCGCCGCTTTCCAGCACATTGGGATCCTAAGCTTAGAATTCCACGTGGACAAGTTGTCG
>JADMIO011011128.1_pt1 | contig 34552 bp, 32 predicted proteins | sample 8958161 | NCBI WGS metagenome assembly JADMIO01 (sample SAMN16585339, study PRJNA669376) | soil metagenome | isolation source: Crop rotation soil | place: USA: Cullars Rotation, Alabama | collected 2011
CCGCCGCCGAGGGCAGCCTGTCGACCGGCGGCGTGGTCGCCGTGTTCCGCAACCTCGCCAGCTACCAGTCGCTGCGCGGCGTGCGCTGGGCGATCGTGCTCGAGCAGCCCGAGCGCGACGCCTACGCCGCCGCCGCCGACACCCGGCGCACCACGATCGTCGCGGCGCTCATCGCCCTCGGCGCCGCGCTCCTGGTCGGCGCCCTGCTCGCGACCCGCCTGACCCGGCCGCTCGGCGCGCTCGCCGCCCGCGCCGACGCCATCGCCCGCGGCGACAGCGGCCAGGCCCCGGTCACCGGCCCCGGCGAGATCGGCCACCTCGCCCGCCGCCTCGACGAGATGGCCCAGCGCATCGGCGAGCGGGCCGAGCTGCAGGCCGCGCTCGCCCGCGGCGATCGCCTCGCCTCGGTCGGCGTCATGTCGGCGCAGGTCGCCCACGAGATCAACAACCCGCTCACCACCGTGCTCGGCTACGCCAAGCTGCTCGCCGAGGACAAGCCCGAGGATCACGCCGATCGCGCCGGCCTCGATCTCATCGCCAGCGAGGCGGCGCGCATGAAGACGATCGTCGCCGGGCTGCTCGACTACGCGCGCACCGAGCACGTCTCCGATCGCACCTGCGATCCGGCGGCGGTCGCGCGCCACGTCGCCGCCCTGGTCGCGCCGGCGCTGCGCAAGGCGCGCGTCACGCTCGCGGTCGATGTCGACGGCGCGCCCACCGTCGCGATCGACGCCCACGCGCTGCAGCAGGTGCTGGTCAACCTGGTGCAGAACGCGGCGCAGGCGATGACCAGCGGCGGCGCCATCGCGGTCGGCTGGAGCCGCCTGCCCGGCGACGTCGCGATCGCGCTCGACATCACCGACGACGGCCCCGGCGTCGCCGCCGCCGATCGCGCCCGCGTCTTCGACCTGTTCTTCACCACCAAGGCGCCGGGCGCCGGCACCGGCCTCGGCCTCGCGGTGGTCAAGCACATGGTGGTGCGCGCCGGCGGCTCGATCGAGGTGCTCGACGCCCCGTCCGGCCGGGGCGCGCGCTTCCGCGTGACGCTGCCGCGGGCCTGACCGCCCATGTGCGCGCACACCGCGGGAGTCGCCGCCGGCGGGCCGCCGGGCACCGCGACGCTCGTGTTGTCGCGGGTCTGCGGCGGGCGCCAGGCGGCGGGTGCGGCCGCGCGTGGGCACGCGGCTTGCGATACCTGCCGATGAGGGACCGTGCGCACATCGCTCGCATTGCTGGCCGGGGCTGCCCTGTGGACGTCAGGGGTGCGCGACAGCGCCTCTGCGCCCACCGGCTCCGACCTCGATGACGCCGGCGCCGACCTCAGCGTGGCGATCTCGGACGACCTCGCGACCGTGAAGCCGGGCAGCGGCGTCCGCTACGAGGTGGTCATCAGCAACCACGGCCCGGTCGCCGCCGACGGCGCGGTGGTCTCGGTGCCCGAGGCGGTCGGCCTCGCCAAGACCCGCGTCACGTGCGCGGTCGAGATCGGCGACGCCGAGTGCCCGCGCCCCGCGGCGCTGACCATCGACGCCCTCGAGCGCGACGGCCTGCGGATCCCGGCGTTGCCAGCCGGCAGCCGCGTGATCCTGACCATCGCCGCCGACGTCACCGCGACCGACGGCACCGTCACCAGCGAGGCGCTGATCGACCCGCCGCCCGACCGCATCGATCCGCGTCGCGGCAACGACCGCTCGGTCGACACCGACGCCATCGCGGCGCTGGCCGACCTGCACGTCACGATCAGCGACGGCCTCGGCGCGGCGCGTCCCGGCGGCCGCGCCGCCTACACCATCCACGTCAGCAACAATGGCCCCGACGACGCCGACGGCGCCCTGGTCGCGAGCCCCGACGTGCCGTCGCTCGAGCGCGGCTCGCTCGACTGCAGCAGCGCCGGCGGCGCCGCCTGCCCGACCGAGCTCGACCTCGCGCAGCTCGCCGGCGACGGCCTGCGCATCCCGGCCCTGCCGGCGGGCAGCAGCGTCACGCTGATCGTGTCGGCGACCTGGACCAACGTCGAGGCCGCCGTCACCAGCGAGGCGCTCGTCGTCGTGCCGGAAGGCGCCATCGATCCGTTCCCGGTCGACAACCGCGCCACCGATCGCACCTCGCTCCTGCGCATGCTCGACCTGCGGGTCACCGCGACCGACGGCGTCGACACGCTCAACCGCGGCACCGAGACGACCTACTCGATCCTGGTCAGCAACAACGGCGCCAGCGACGCCGACGGCGCGCTGGTGTCGACGCCGGCGAACGGCAAGCTGGCGCGCACCCGCGTGACCTGCGCCGTCACCCGCGGCGACGCCCGCTGCCCGATCGATCCGAGCGTCGCCGACCTCGAGGGCGGCGGCATGGCGATCCCGCGCCTGGGCCCCGGCGCCGCGATCGAGCTCCTGGTCACCGCGCTGGTGCGCGGCACCGAGGACGTCATCACCGAGGCGCTGGTCACCGGCCCCGAGGACACCGAGGACCTGAACCCCGACGACAACCACGCGATCGACGCCGATCGGGTGAGCGGCGTCGCCGACCTGTGGCTCACCGGCTCCGACGGCGTCGACGTGGTCAAGACCGGCCGCACCACCTCGTACGAGGTCGCGCTGACCAACCGCGGCCCCGATCCGGCCGGCGGCACCGTCATCACCGTGCCGGTCGCCGACGGCCTCGACAAGATCGAGGTCGCCTGCCGGGCCACCGGCGGCGCCACCTGCCCCGAGGACGTCTCGACCGCGGCGCTCGAGGGCGCCGGGGTCGCCCTGCCGTCGCTGCCGGCCGACAGCGCGGTCACGTTCACGATCACGTCGCGGGTGACGGCGACCTCCGGCAGCGTCCTCGCGGTCGCCAACGCCGCCCTGCCGCGCGGGGTGTTCGATCCGACGCCGCGCGACAACCACACCGAGGACCGCAACACCGCGAGCCGGACCGCCGACCTGCGCGTCGCCTACTTCGATCGCAAGGTCGCGGTGCGGCCGCGCGACGAGATCGCCTACACCCTCGAGGTCACCAACGCCGGCCCGGTCGACGCCGACGGCGCCCTGCTGGTGGTGCCGCCCACCGACGGCCTCACCCGCACCGAGGTCACCTGCGAGGCCGAGCGCGACGCGATCTGCCCGGCCGAGCTCGACATCGCGTCGCTCGAGCGCGGCGTCTCGCTGCCGCGGCTGCCGGCGAGCGGCCGGGTGCGCCTGACGATCGGCGCGACGGTGTCGGGCGACGCCGGCTCGCTGGCGAGCGCGGCGTCGATCAAGGCGCCGGCCGAGACCGACGATCCGTCGGCGCGCAACAACCACGCCGAGGACCTCGACGAGATCGCGACCAGCACCGACCTGAGCGTGCAGCTCGCGAGCTCGCTGACCGAGGCGCACACCGGCGACGAGCTGTCGTCGGAGATCACGGTGACCAACCAGGGGACGGAGACCGCGACCCACGCGATCCTGCGCATGCAGGCCGTCAACGGCCTCGAGCGCAAGAGCCTCACCTGCATCGCCGAGGGCGGCGCCACCTGCCCCGAGAACCTGACGATCGACCTCCTGCAGGGCGAGGGCGTGCGGATCCCGTGGCTGCCGGCGGGCGCCAAGATCACCCTGACGTGCGGCGGCACGGTGACCGGCAAGAAGGGCTCTCTCAGGACCGACGCGACGCTCAAGCCGGGCCGCTACAGCTCCGACCCGACGACCGCCAACAACCGCGCGTCGGCCTCGATCCCGATCGTCAAGCCCAGGTCCTGACGCCCCGGCGTGGTACCCAAGGGGGATGAGCGACGCTCGCGGCTCGATCCTGGTCATCGACGACGAGCGCGGCATCCGCTCGCTGTGCCAGGACGTGCTGCGCCGCTCGGGGCACGAGGTCGAGGTCGCCGAGACCGCGGCGGCCGGGCTGGCGGCGATCGGCCGCCGGCCGTTCGACCTCGTCCTGTGCGACATCAACCTGCCCGACCAGGACGGCGTGTCGCTGCTGCCGAAGCTGCTCGATCGCGATCCGGCGCCGACGGTGCTGCTGATCACCGCCTACCCGTCGATCGACACCGCGGTGCGCGGCATGAAGCTCGGCGCCCGCGACTACCTGGGCAAGCCGTTCTCGCCAGACGAGCTGCGCCTGGTGGTCGCCCGCGCGCTCGGCGAGGACGCGCTGCGCCGCCAGAACGCCGAGCTGCGCCGCCAGCTCGCGCTCGGCGCGCTGCTCGGGGAGTCGCCGCCGATGCAGGAGCTGCGGCGCATGATCGAGAAGGTCGGCCCGTCGGCGTCGACCGTGCTCATCACCGGCGAGAGCGGCACCGGCAAGGAGCTGGTGGCGCGCGCCGTCCACCTCGCCAGCCCGCGCTCGCGCGCCGCGTTCATCCCGGTCAACTGCGGCGCCCTGGTGCCGAGCCTGCTCGAGAGCGAGCTGTTCGGCCACCTGCGCGGCGCCTTCACCGGCGCCGACCAGGCCAAGCGCGGGCTGGTCACCGCCGCCGACGGCGGCACCCTGTTCCTCGACGAGATCGGCGAGCTGCCGCTCGAGCTGCAGCCCAAGCTCCTGCGCACGCTGCAGTCGGGCGAGGTCAAGCCGGTCGGCGGCACCGACGTCGTCACCGTCGACGTGCGGGTGATCGCGGCGACCAACCGGCCGCTGCGCGAGCTGGCCGCGGCCGGCGCGTTCCGCGAGGACCTGTTCTACCGGCTGGCGGTGATCACGATCGACGTGCCGCCGCTGCGGGCGCGGCGCGGCGACATCGCGCTGCTCGCCACCGCGTTCGCGGTCGACGCCGCCCACCGGGCGCGGCGCGGCCGGGTCACGCTGGCGCCCGAGGCGATCGCCTGGCTCGAGGCCCAGCCGTGGCCGGGCAACGTGCGCGAGCTCGAGAACAACATCGAGCGCGCCGTCGTGCTGGCCTCGGGCGACGTCCTCGGCCTCGACGACGTGCGGCCGCGGGCGCTCGCCGCGGTGCCGCCGCCGGTCGCCCGCCCGCTCGCCGGCGAGCCGGTGCCCACGCTCGACGAGCTCGAGAAGAGCCACATCCTGCGGGTGCTCGAGCTGTGCGAGGGCCAGAAGACCAAGGCCGCCGCCCTGCTCGGCATCAACCGCACGACCCTGTGGAAGAAGCTCCGCCAGTACGGCCTGGAATAGCGGCAGAGAAACAGACCCCGCACGTCACCAGTGACCGCGGACACCCAGAGTCATCGTTGACCGCTCGTTTCACTCGCTGGGGGTGGAAGAAGCTGCGCCAGTACGGACTCGAATAGCGCTACCGGAGGGCGGCGAGGAGCGCGGCGAAGTCGGGCGGCGGCTCGGTCGCGAAGCGGAGGCGCTCGCCGGTCGCCGGGTGGGTGAGCTCGAGGCGCTGCGCGTGCAGCGCCTGGCGGCCCAGCGCGCTGGCCAGCTCGGCGAGCGCGCCGGCGTAGCGCCGGCCGTAGACCGGATCGCCGACCAGCGGCCAGCCGCTGTCGGCCATGTGCACGCGGATCTGGTGGGTGCGGCCGGTCTCGAGCCGGCAGCGCACCAGGGCGGCGCCCAGGCCGAGGCGCTCGACCACCTGCCAGTGGGTCACCGCCGACTTGCCGATCGTCACCTTCGACGAGAACCGCTTCCGGTCGACCGGGTGGCGGTTGTAGAGGGTGCGGATCGTGCCGGCGTCGAGCGGCGGCGCCGGCGCGCACACCGCGACGTACTCGCGGAGGACGTCGGTCTTGGCCTTGAACGCCGCCGACAGCGCCTGCTGGGTCGGCTCGTCCTTGGCGACGATCATCACGCCCGAGGTGTCCTTGTCGAGGCGGTGGACGATGCCCGGGCGCAGCTCGCCGCCGATGCCGCCCAGATCGTCGACGTGGGCGAGGAGGCCGTGCACCAGCGTGCCGACGGCGTGGCCCGGGGCCGGGTGGACCACCAGCCCGGCCGGCTTGTCGATCACGATCAGGTGCGGATCCTCGTGCAGGACGACGAGGTCCATCGCCTCGGGCACCAGCTCGACCGGCACCGGCGGCCGGATCGTCACGGCGATCGCGTCGCCGGCGCGTAGCTTGACGCCGGCCTTGGCCGGCGCCGCGCCGTTGACCCGCACGTCGCCGGCATCGATCAGGCGCTGCACCTGCGCCCGCGTCAGCGTCGGGTCGCGCTCGGCGACGAACGCGTCGAGCCGCGGCCGCGCCGCGCCGTCGTCGTCACCGACGACATAGGTGCGGACCTCGGGCTCCGTCACGCCCGCGCGCTACCAGATCTTCGACTTGACGTGCCCCTTGGACTTCACCAGCACGTCGACGATCGCCCGCTCGTAGATGTTCTGGCCGAAGATGTCCTCGGTGACGCGGCTCTTGAAGAGCTCCCGGCCCTCGTTGATCTCCTCGTTCATCGCCTCGAACAGGTTGTCGTTGCCGATGCCGTCGAGGATCTTGGCTTCGTGGTAGAGGGTCAGGTCGGACGCGATCGCCCGGGCGAGCTGCCGGGCGCGCTTCGCGTTGTCGATCAGGTTGGCCATGCCCCGATCGTAGGGTCGCACTCGGCCAGCGGTCAATGCGCCGCGCCGTCAGTCGGACTCGGACCGCGACCGCTTGCGCGCCGGGGTGGCGTCGTCGCGCGCCTCGGGCGGGAGCCGCCCGGCGCGGTAGCGCTCGAGGTAGCTGTCCTTGACCCGCTCGGGATCGAGCCCGAGGATGCGCGCGTACTCGCTGAGGAAGCCGCGCACGTAGACCGGCGGCGGCAGCCGCGCGAACTCGTCGGACTCGAGGGCGGCGAGGTAGGCCATGCCGATCTTCGAGCGCTCGGCGACCTCGCGCAGCTCGATGCCGAGCGCCTCGCGCACCTGGCGCAGGAGCGGGCCGGTGTACTCGGTGCGCGGGCCGATGTCGGGCATCGGCGGCCGCAGCGCCGCCGGCACCTCGGCGCGCGGCACGGCGTCGGGCGCGATCGACGGCGTCGCCACCGGGATGCCGTCGGGGAACAGCTCCTGGTCGTACTCCTTGCGCTTGGCCGCGTCCATGAGCGTCGTGTACGAGAGGTCGAGGCGGCGATGGACCGCCTCGAGCCCGGCCGGATCGTAGAGGCCGGCGATCGCGATCGACTCGGCGCCGTAGATGTCGCGGATGCGCCGGTTGGCGCGCCGGATGTCCTCGAACGACGCGGTCGGCGCCACCTCGAGCAGGTCGTAGTGCGAGTCGGACGGCAGCACGTCGCCGTCGAGCGGCGGCGGCCGCAGCGCGAGCAGGCCGCGGGTCAGCTTCTCGATGCACTTGGCGATGCGCGCCTCGGGGTGCTCGACCAGCAGCGGCCGGCGCCGCCGGGTCGAGGCCCACACCGCCTCGTCGTACTCGAGGTGGCCGAGGTAGCTCATCGGCACGGCGAGGCGGCGCCGGGTCGCCGAGGCGATGGCGCGGCCGAGCTCCATGTCGTGCTTCGAGCGCGCGGCGTTGATGACCAGCTGGGGCGAGAAGCCGAGGATCGCGGTGCGCAGCTGCTCGAGCTCCGGCTCGCCGCTCTCGACCACCGCGAGGTAGAGGTCGAGCGGGCCGACGATGCCGGCGTCGCGGCTGCGCGGCGACGTCACCCGGTTGGTCAGCTCGCCGAGCCCGAGCTGGCGCAGGCGGTGGAGGAAGGCCGCCCGCACGAAGCGGTACATCAGCTCGACCGAGGTCGGATCGGGGACGGCGCCGATGATGCCGATGTCGGCGCCGAGGAACAGCTCGAGCATGGCCGAGCTGGTGCCGGGCGCCAGATCGAGGACGACCCAGTCGCACGGCAGCTCGCGCGCGGCGGCGAGCAGGTCCTGGGCGACCACCAGGTCGCCGTCGCCCATCCAGTCCGGATCGGCGGCGCCGGCGACCAGGCGCATGCCGGGGACCGGCGTCGACACCGCGAGGTCGGCCAGGCGCGGCCCGCCCTCGACCAGGCACTCGCCGAGCGTGCGCGACGGCCGCGGCACGCCGCAGAACAGGTGCAGGTTGGGCATCCCGAGCGCGGCGTCGACGACGATGACCTTCTTGCCCAGGGTCGCGAGGAAGATTCCGAGGTTGGCGGTCAGCAAGCTCTTGCCGATGCCGCCCTTGCCGCCTCCGATGGCGACGACCTGGGGCTCGCGGGATGCCATGACCGCGCACCCTATCACGGCCCTCCCGGGATCCATCCCCTGGTCAGGCCCCGGCGATCGCCGCGGCGACCAGGTCGTGCTCGTCGCGGCCGATCGTGCGCAGGTCGAGCCAGACCCGGCCGTCCTCGACGCGGGCAATGACTGGCACCGCGGCGGCGCGCAGGTGGGCGTCGAGGCGGTCGGCGGCCAGGCCGGCGAGCGTGACCGCCCACGACGGCAGCTGCGCCAGCGGCATGGCGCCGCCGCCGACGGTCGACGCGCACGGGGCGACGGCGATCGCCAGCCCGGGCGCGGCGGCGCGCAGGGCGACGGCGAGGTCGTCGGCGCGGCGGCGCAGATCGTCCGGTGCGGCGGACAGCATCGCGACGGTCGGGATCTCGCCGGCGCGGCCGTCTCGGTAGAGCGCCAGCGTGGCGACCAGGGCGGCGAGGGTGAGCTTGTCGGGCCGCAGGGCGCGCATCAGCGGGTGGGCGCGCACCCGGCCGATCACCGCGGCCGAGCCGACCAGGATGCCGGCCTGGGGCCCGCCGAGCAGCTTGTCGCCCGAGAAGCAGACCAGGTCGGCGCCGGCGGCGACCACCGCGGGCACGGTCGGCTCGTCGGTCAGGCCGAGGGCGCGCTGGCGGTCGCGCGCCAGGAAGCAGCCCGAGCCGAGGTCGACCATGACCGGCAGGCCGCGGGCGTGGGCGAGCGCGGCGAGCTCGTCGGCCTCGACCTCGGCGGTGAAGCCGACGACCGCGAAGTTCGAGCGGTGGACCTTGAGCAGCAGCGCGGTGCGCTCGCCGATCGCCGCCTCGTAGTCGGCCCGCCGGGTCTTGTTGGTGGTGCCGACCTCGACCAGCGTGCAGCCGGACGCGCGCAGGATGTCGGGGATCCGGAACGAGCCGCCGATCTCGATGAGCTCGCCGCGCGAGACGACGACCTCGCGCCCGGCGGCCAGCGCCGCCAGCGCGAGCACGCACGCGGCCGCGTTGTTGTTGACGACGCACGCCGCCTCGGCGCCGGTCAGCGCCCGCACCAGCTCCTCGGCGTGGCCGTGGCGCGACCCGCGCTCGCCGCGCCCGAGGTCGTACTCGAGGTTGCTGTAGCCGCGCGCGACCTCGCCGATCGCCGCCATCGCCGCCGGCGCCAGCGGCGCGCGCCCGAGGTTCGTGTGCAGGACCACCCCGGTCGCGTTCACCACCCGCCGCAGCCTCGGCCGCGCCAGCTCCCTCGCCAGCCGCCCCACCTCGTCGGCCCCGATCGCCGCCGTCTCCCCCGCCGCCCCCGCCCGCAGCGCCGCCCGCCGCTCCGCGATCAGCCGTCGCGCCGCCTCGACCGCCGCCCAGCGCGGCACGCCCGTTGCCGTCGCGGCCAGCTCGTGCACCGCCGGCAGCGCGCGCAGCCGCGCCTCGATCGCCGTCGCCCCGTGCTCGCCGTCTCCGTCGAGCCCGGCAGTCTCTTCACTCACTTCTTCACCGTCCCCTCGAGCAGCACCTCGCGCGCCCCTTCCCGCACCACCCGCACTCCCTCGAGGCTCGCCTTCACCACCCGCGCGCCGTCCACGACCGTCTCCCCCTCGAGCGCGACCCGCAGCTCCATCACGAACGGATCCTGCTCCGCCGCCGCGCGCAGCGCCTGCGCCGCCGCGGCATCGAGCGCGATCGTCCCCTGCAGCTCGCCGACGTGCAGCGTGACGTGGCCGCCGAGCGGCATCTCGCCGACGGTCAGGTCGGGCGCCGCCACGAACGACACCGGCGGATCCGCCTGGATCCCGCCCAGCCCGGGCCCGACGTACAGCAGGGTCCCGGACTTCGCGTCATACGGCCCGAGCCGGCCGCCCTTCACGCGCACGACGAACGCGCCGAGCTGCCGCCGCGCCGCCTCGACGTCGCGCAGCGCATCTTCCAGCTCGTCCTCGGTCAGCACCGGCCGCGCCCAGTCGAGCTTCGCCGGCACCACCGCGTCGCTGACGATCGCCACCGCCGCCGGCTGGAACACCGGCGCCGCGTCGACCGGCGGCGTCGCCGTACCACCGCCGGCGCCGGTGCGCTCCTTCGGGCACCCGGCGAGCGCGACGACCGCGGCGAGTGACGCGAACGCGACGTTCATCGCGCGCGATGGTACATGACGCGGCCTTAGGCGCGCCGAACGTCGCGTCGGTCGCGGCGCCGAGGTGGATGCCGGCAACGGACGGCAGCGCCGATGATTTCCCGACGGCGCGCCGCCGCCGCCCCTACGCTGACCGCGTGCTGCACCTTCTCTGCCTGCTGGCGCTCGCGGTCCAGTCGGTCTCCGAGGTCCCGAGCCCGCGCCCGCAGGGCCGGGTGATCGACCAGGCCGGCGTCCTCCAGCCGCGGCCGTCACAGCCGCCGGCCCCGCCGCCGATCGCCGCCCCCGCTCCGGTCGTCGACTCGTGGCCCGCTCCCGAGCCGCCGGCAACGCCGTCGTCGAGCTACCAGGTCAGGCACCGCGTCGATTGCGGCCTCGCCGGCATGGCCCTCGCGGGCCTCGCGCTCATTCTCCTTCCCTTCGTCGCCCTCCTGGCGATCAAGTTCGCCCTCGGCTTCGTCCGGGGCCTCCGGCAGTGTCGCCGCTGCTCCGCCACCCCGCACGGCCTGGGCGACGACGAGCTCGTCGGTCACCTGTCGCCCGGCCACCGGCTCGAGCATCGGCTCGGCTCGGCGCGCTTCCGCGGCACGGTCTGCGCGTGCGGCGACCTGCGGATCTTCCGTCGCCCCGCGCCCCTCACGCGCTACCGGACCTGCGCCACCTGCCGCACGGCGACGGTCGCGGTCACGACGCACCGCCTGCACGAGCCGACCACCGACGCCCTCGGGCTCGACGAGGAGCACGCGGTCTGTCGCCTGTGCGGCGGCGAGCGCCGACGCGAGCTGCCGCGGTCGCGTCAACCGCTGCCGCGCGCCGTCGCGCTCGCGACCGGCTCCGCCGGCGCCTCGACCAGCGGCCCGTCCGACGGCGGCGCCGCCGGCTCGCGCTGGTAGCCTCGCCGCGCGCGGGAGCGACGCGCTATCCTCGGGCGGTTGAACGTCCAGGCGGTCTCCGCGCTCCTCGCCGCGCTCGTGATCCTCGCGATCGGCGCGTCGGTCATCCTGCGCAATCGCACCGATCGCACCTACGTCTCGTTCAGCACCTTCACGTTCGTCGTCTCGTCGTGGCAGCTGTGCACGTTCATCCAGATGGCCACCGGCTCGCCGCTGTGGCACTGGCTGTCGCTGTGGCCGGCGGCCACGATCCCGCCGACCGCGATCGCCTTCTTCCGCCGCTTCCTCGCCCAGCCGTCGATCGGCGGCCGCCACCGGCCGCCGCGCGTGACCCTGGCGTGGACCCTCCTGGCCTACCTCGGCCTGGTCTACGGCGCGGTCATCGCGCCGATCCACGAGACCAACTGGTTCCTGGTCCCGTTCGGCGCCTACGTCTTCGGCGGCCTCTACCGCTGCGTCTACGACATGTACGTGCAGTACCTGGCGACGACCAAGCGGGTCGAGCGCGCCCGGGTCCGCTACCTCGCGCTCGGCGGCTTCGTCGCCACCACGCTGGCGATGACCGACGTCCTGCCCCGCCTCGGCGTCGCCTGGCCGACGGTCGGCAACGTCCTGTCGATCCTCTACCTCTACTTCATCAGCCAGACCCTGTTCCGCTACCGCCTGATCGACGTCAACGAGCTGGTCGGCAAGATGGCGGTGCTCGGCACGCTCGTCGTGCTGCTGTGGGCGGTCTACGGCCTCCTGCTCTCGTGGGTCGGCGGCGGCCAGGACGGCCTGTTCCTCCTCAACGCCCTGGTCGCGTCGTTCGTCATCCTGATCCTGTTCGAGCCGGTGCGCAGCCTGCTCGAGAACACGGTCAACCGCTGGCTCCTGCGCCAGCGCACCGAGCTGCGCGGCCGCCTCGAGGCGCTGCGCCGCGAGCTGACCAACATCGTCGACGTCCCCGACATGGTGCGCCGCATCGTCACCGCGCTCGAGGAGTCGCGCCGGGTCACCGACGCCGCGGTCTACCTGCTCGATCCCGACGGCGCCGGCTTCGATCGCGCCGGCTGGTTCGGGCACGCGCCGCCCGACCGGCTCGACGGCGGCGCCGCCCGCATCTTCCTCGAGCGCGCCCGCAACGGCCTGATCGACGTCGACGCCTCGCGCCGCGAGCTCGACTACCTGCCGGCCGACGCGCCGGTCGATCGGCGCGAGGCGCTGACCGCGATCGTCACCGCCGCCGAGACCGTGCACGCCGCGCTGGTCATCCCGTTCCTCGGCTCGGCCGAGACCGAGCAGGGCCCGTGGCTGCTCGGCTTCGTCGCCGTCGGGGACGACCGCGCCCAGGGCGCGTTCGACGGCGACGACATCGACACCTTCCGCCAGCTCGCGGCCCAGGCCACCCGCGTCATCGAGTCGTCGCAGGCGTACGAGCGGGTCAAGGAGCGCGACCGCCTCGCCGCGCTCGGCGAGATGTCGGCGGGCCTCGCCCACGAGATCCGCAACCCGCTCGGCGCCATCAAGGGCGCGGCCCAGCTGCTGCTCGGCCCCGACGGCAAGCCCCTGCCGCCCGGCCCGGAGTCGAGCGAGTTCATCGACATCATCCTCGAGGAGGTCAACCGCCTGAACAACGTGGTCAGCCGGTTCCTCGACTACGCCCGCGCCGATCGCGCCGACGGCGCCCGCCACGGCCAGGTCGATCTGAACGCCGTGGTGCGCAAGACCGTCCAGCTGGTGGCGTCGACGCCCGAGTCGCGCGGCGTCGAGCTCAAGGTCCGCTACGACGACATGCTGCCGCCGGTGCTCGGCGATCCCGACGCCATGGTCCAGGTCTTCCTCAACCTCGGCCTCAACGCCTGCCAGGCGATGCCCGATGGCGGCGTCCTCGAAATCCTGACGACGCGGCGGCGCCGCTCGCGCCTCGGCTATGGCCAGTTTGCCGAGGTGCGCCTGCGCGACACCGGCGTCGGCATCGCACAGGATCGCCTGAAGAAGCTGTTCATCCCGTTCTACACCACCAAGAGCCGCGGCACCGGCCTGGGCCTGGCGATCGCCCAGCGCATCGTCAGCCAGCACGGCGGCACCATCGAGGTGCGCTCGACCCCCGACGAGGGCTCGACCTTCTCGGTGTTCCTGCCGGCCGCGCCCGGGGTGCCGATCAGCGCCACGACGACCGGCAACATCCCGAACCCGTTCGTCACCACGTCGACGAGCAAGGCGAGCGGCCAGCAATAGTGATACGTACGTGACCCCCAGCGAGCAACGCGAGCGGTCGACAGTGACGCTGGGTGTCCGGGACCTCTGGCGGCGCACGGGGTCTGTCTTTGTTCATTCTGCCCGCTCGGAGGGGTGCTTGGCTCCGACGGCTACGGTCTACGTATCCCGGCGGGAGAATGGTGGTACGTACCTGACAATGTCCGAGCGCGCGCGCATCCTGGTGGCCGACGACGAGCCGAACCTGCGTCGCGTCCTGTTCGCGATCCTGAACCGCCTCGGCCACGAGGTGGTGCAGGCGTCCGACGGCGCCGAGGCGCTGGCGATGCTCGACGGCGTCGACGTCGTGATCACCGACCTGCGCATGCCCAAGGTCGACGGCATGGACGTCCTGCGCGCCGCGGTCCGCTCGCAGCCGCAGGTGCCGGTGATCATGGTGACGGCCTACGGCTCGGTCGGCCAGGCGGTCGAGGCGATCAAGGCCGGCGCCTTCGACTACGTCGAGAAGCCGTTCGACCAGGACCAGATCCGGGTGATCGTCGACAAGGCGGTGCGCCACGCCATCGCCAGCCGCGCCGCGCCGCGCGCGTCGCTCTACCCGCCGAGCGACGAGGCCAAGGGCCGCTTCGGCCTCATCGGCGACAGCCCCGAGATGCACGCGATCTTCGAGGTGATCGAGAAGGTCGCCGACTCGCCGTCGACGGTGCTCATCACCGGCGAGAGCGGCACCGGCAAGGAGCTGGTCGCCAAGGCGCTGCACGAGAACTCGGGCCGGCGCCACGCCCCGTTCATCAAGATCAACTGCGCGGCGATCCCGAAGACCCTGATGGAGTCGGAGCTGTTCGGCTACGAGAAGGGCGCCTTCACCGGCGCCACCTCGTCGAAGCCGGGCCGCTTCGAGCTGGCCGACACCGGCACCCTGTTCCTCGACGAGATCGGCGAGATCCCGGTCGAGATGCAGGTGAAGCTGCTGCGCGCGATCCAGGAGAGCGAGTTCGAGCGGGTCGGCGGCATCAAGACCCTCAAGGTCGACGTCCGCCTGATCACCGCGACCAACCGCGACCTCGAGCAGGAGATCGCGCGCGGCAACTTCCGGGAAGATCTCTACTACCGGCTCAACGTCGTGCCGCTGCAGGTGCCGCCGCTGCGCAAGCGGCGCGGCGACGTGCCGCTGCTGGTCCGCCACATCATCAAGCGCTTCAACGAGCGCCTGAAGAAGAACGTCCAGGGCATCGCCGACGACGCCCTCGCCGCGCTCGACACCCACGGCTGGCCCGGCAACATCCGCGAGCTCGAGAACGTCCTCGAGCGCACGATCCTGTTCTGCAAGCACGAGATCATCCAGCGCGGCGACCTGCCCGACGAGCTGGCCGGCGCGAGCGCGCCGGTCCACGCCGCGGCCCACGTCTACCATGGCCACCACGCCGCGCCGGTCGACGACGAGGAGCCGCCCGACACCGGCGAGATGGCGGTCGAGCTGTCGGGCGACGCCTCGCTCAAGGACATCGTCCGCGCCGAGACCAGCCGGGTCGAGCGCGAGCTGATCGCGCGGGCCCTGGCCGAGACCGGCGGCAACGTCACCCAGGCCGCCAAGCTGCTCAAGATCAGCCGCAAGAGCCTGCAGATGAAGATGAAGGAGCTGGGTCTCCGCGACCCTGATCCTCAGGCATGACCGTGCCGTGAGCGCAACACTGCGTTGCGCACAGTTCAGTACCTGATGTCGAAGCCGCCCTCGCGATCGGCGACGGCGACCTCCTCGACGTCGACGGCGGTGACGTGGGCGTGGGGCGGGCCTTCCTTGCACCAGGCGACCAGCGCGTCGACGCGATCGGGCGCGCCTTGCGCCTCGAGCAGCACCGAGCCGTCGACCTGGTTGCGGACCCAGCCGGTGAGGCCGAGGCGCAGGGCCTGAGCGCGCGTCGTCGCGCGATAGTTCACGCCCTGGACCTGGCCGCGGGCGCGCGCCCGGATCCGTCGAACGTTCAAAGGGTTGCCTTGACCGGCGTCCATGGGACTGCCTACTCTACCAGGGAGACCAGCCCGCGCCGCCGCGCGTCCTTCCGCCTCGCGCTCTCTTCGCCCCGTCGGACCTTGCCCCCCACGCCGCCCAGCCCCAGCCCCGCCGCCAGCGGCGGTGCGCCACCGATCTCCGGCGCTGCCCTCGAGCTCGGTGCGCTGCGCCGCATGCGCAGCGACGAGCTGTGCACGCTGGCCGAGCGCATGGGCGTCGACGACGCGCGCGAGCTGCGCCGCCAGGAGCTCGTGCTCGCGGTGCTCGAGGCCCACGCGGATCGGCGCGGTGAGACCCACGCCGAGGGCGTGCTCGAGATCCTGCCCGACGGCTTCGGCTTCCTGCGCAGCCCCGAGCAGAGCTACTCGCCCGGCGTCGACGACATCTACGTCTCGCCGTCGCAGATCCGCCGCTTCGGCATGCGCACCGGCGATCTGGTGCGCGGCACGGTGCGCGCTCCCAAGGAGACCGAGCGCTACTTCGCGCTCCTCCGCGTCGAGGCGATCGAGGGCGGCTCGCCCGATCAGCACCCGCAGCTGCTCGACTTCGAGGATCGCCTGGCGATGCCGGCGAGCACCAGCTTCGCGCTCGGCCACGCGACGCCGGCGGTGCGCCTCGCCGACCTGCGCTGCCCGCTCGGCTTCGGCCAGCGGGTGCTGATCAAGGCGCCGCCGCGCGCCGGCAAGACCGCGCTCCTCATGGAGCTGACCCAGGCGATCCACCGCGCCCACCCCGGCGCGCTGACGACCCTGGTCGCGATCGACCTCCGCCCCGAGGACGCCGACGAGATCCAGCGCCAGCTCGGCGATCTGGTCGCGGTGTCGACCATGGCCGATCCGCCGGCGCGCCACGTCCAGCTGGTCGAGCTGATCGTCGAGCGCGGCAAGCGCGCCGCCGAGCGCGGCCAGGACGCGGTCGTGCTGATCGACTCGCTCGGCCGCCTGGCGCGCGCGGTCAACGTCGTCATCGCGCCGAGCGGCCGCGCGCTGGTTGGCGCCCTCGACGCCGCCGCGGTGAGCAAGGTCAAGCGCTACCTGGCGGCGGCGCGCCGCCTCGACACCGGCGGCACGCTGACCGTGATCGCCAGCCTGGCGACCGACAGCGGCGCTCGCATCGACGAGGTCCTCGGCGACGAGCTGGCCGAGACCGCGGCGGTCGAGCTCCACCTCGATCGCACCCTGGCCCACGAGGTGGGCCACGCCGTCATCGATCCGACCCGCTCGTTCGTGCGCCACGCCGAGCTCCTGGTGGGCGACCGGATCGCCGCCTGGCGCCGGATCGCCGCCGCGCCGCCGACCACCCAGCAGGTGCTCGCCGCCCTCCCGGCCGCGGCCGATCGCGCCGCGCTCCTCGCCGCCCTCGCTCCTGGCTGACCATGGCGCGGGTGCTGCGTCTGCCGGATCGAGGCACGCTGATCGTCTGCACCGATCTGCAGGGCTGCCTGCGCGACTTCCACCGGATCGTCGAGCTGTTCGACGAGGAGATGGCGGCGAGCGGCGACGCCCACCTGCTGTTCACCGGCGACCTCATCCACGGCCCGCACCTCGAGGTCGACGAGTGGCCCGACTTCCTGGGCGAGTACTACCGGGACGCGTCGGGCGAGGTCATCGACGAGCTGGTGGTGCTCAGCGAGCGTCACCCCGGCCGCATCCACGCCCTGGTCGGCAACCACGAGCACGGCCACATCGGCGGCCCGCACACCGCCAAGTTCGCGGCCGACGAGGTCATGTTGCTCGAGCACCAGCTCGGCCCCGAGGCGTCGGAGCGCATGTGCGCCGTCCTGCGCGAGTTCGCGCTGGTCGCGATCGCGCCGTGCGGCGCGGTCTTCACCCACGGCGCGCCGGCGGCCACGGTCCAGTCGATCGCCGACATCGAGGCGGCCAGCCTCGACGGCTTCGATCACGGCAGCCCGATCGACATCCTCGACGTGCCGGTGATCGGCGCGATCCTGTGGGCGCGCTCGGCCGAGCCCGACGTCGCCAAGCGGTTCGTGCGCGCCATCGGCGGCACCTTCTGCATCTACGGCCACGACGTCATCCCCGAGGGCTTCGAGATGATCGGCGACGAGCAGATGGTCGTCTCGACCAGCTTCGGGGTGTTCGACGCGCGCAAGGTCTACATCCGGCTCGATCTGGCGGCGCGCTACAAGAACGTGCGCGACCTACGCGTCGGCCGCGAGATCCTGGCGCTCTACCCCGAGCTGGGCGGCACCATCGGTCATCATTGACTACGGCTGGGCCGGCGGCGGCTCGTCGCCATCGGCATCGCCCTCGGCGTGGTCGCGACCGCGCCAGCCGCCCCCGGGCCCGCGCATCCGCATCGCCGCCAGCTCGTCGGCGGTGACGAAGCCGTCCTTGTTGGCGTCGAGCGTGGTGAGGTCGGGCGGCGGACGGCGGCCGCGGCTCGGCGCCGCCGCCAGCTCGGCGGCCGACAGCTTGCCATCGTGGTCGCCGTCGAGCCGGTCGAGCATCTCGGTCGCGCGCGCCTGGCGCATCGCCTTGCGCTCGTCGTCGTCGAGCTGACCGTCGCCGTTCTTGTCGAACTGCTGGCGCATCTCGTCGCGGCGCTCGCGCATCTCCTCGCGGCGCGCGGCGCGGTCGTCGTCACCGCCGCCCGACGGCGGCAGCCGCGGCATCGGATCGCGCGGGCCCGCCGCCGACGGCGGTGCGCCGACCGACGGCCCCGGCTCGGAGCCACCGGGGGCCGAGGGCGCCTGGGCGGTCGCGGGCGCCTGCGTGGCGGCCGGCTCCTTCTTGCACGCGGCGAGCGCGAGCCCCAGGGCGGCGATGAGGGCGAGGCGGCCCTTCACCGCCAGCCCCGGTGATCGCGGCGCCGGTCGCGGCGATCATCACGCCGGTCGCGGCGGTCGTCACGGCGGTCGTCGCGACGCTCACGCCACGCGTCGTGGCGGCGCTCGCGCTCCCAGCGGTCGCGGTCCCACCGACCCTCGACCCACACGGCGCGGCCGCGATCATGGCGCCAGGAGCCCGGCACCCAGACGGCGTCGGCGCGGCGCCGGTCCCAGCGCCCGGTGCGCCAGTGCCAGCGGTGGCCCTGCTGGATCCACGAGCCATCGACCCACACCGCGTCGGCGCGCTCCGGCTCGTAGTGCCCGGTGACCCAGACCCACTGACCAGCATTCCACTGCCAGTTGCCCTGGACCCACACGTACCCCGGCTGCGAGTGCACGACGTAGTCGCGCGGCGGCGGCGGAGCGACGTCGACGTCGAAGTCGACGGCGAACGTCTGTGCGCTCGCGGCCCCGGCGCCGAGCATCAGCGCGGCCAGGACGATCAGGATGTGACGCTTCATGATTTCTCCTCGAGTGATTCGAAACGGAATCACGACGGACGAGGACTGTGCTGCATCGTCCGCGCCAGGTTCGCGACCTCGCCAACCTGCCGAGACCGTGTCGCGGCGACTCGCGCCGGACTGCAGTTTCCGCGGACGACCTGAAGAAGCCGCAGGTCGGTCCTGCGGCGACCGTGAGCGACGCCATACGCGGCGCGCACTTGCGACGACGCAGGGTGCGCGAGGCGTGGCGCGACGCTTGCTGTCGTCCTTCCCGTAGAGTGAAGGCGACCGTGCACACACCTCGGAGCCTGTCGCGCCTGACGCGAGGCGCGCTCGTCGCCGTCATCGCGCTGATGGGCGCCGCGCTGATCTCGATCCTGTGGACCACCCAGCGCAGCGCCCGCGACGCCCGCACCTCGATGATCCGGGGCCAGGCCGCGCAGGCCAACGCCGCCGTGCGCGCCCGCTTCGTCGATCTCTCCGACGCGCAGCCCAGCGCGACGCCGGCGCAGAAGGTCGGGCCGGCGCTCGAGGCCGGCGCCGTCGAGGGCGTGCAGTACCTGGCGTGGCTCGACGCCGACGGCGCCGTCATCGCCGACGCTGGCCAGCCGACCCTGGCGCCCGGCGCGCTCACCGCCTGGGTCCAGACCGCCAGGAGCGCCGAGCCGGTGCGCGTCGGCGATCGCGTGCGCGTCGTCTATAAAAAGACGCGACCCGATCGGCCGCCGCCGCCGCCGGGCGAGGCGGCGCCGCCGCCGCGCCGCGGCCCACCCGGCCTCGTGCTCGAGCTCCAGCCCAAGCTCGCCGACGATCTCGACACCGCCGCCACCTGGTCGGTGGTGATCGGCACCACCGCCGCCGCCACCCTGCTCATCCTCGTCGCGATCCTGGTGCGCTGGTCGCTGCGCCGCGAGGACACCGTGCGGGCGATGGAGCAGGCGCGCCACCTCGCCAGCCTCGGCCAGATGTCGGCCGTCCTCGCCCACGAGATCCGCAACCCGCTGGCGTCGCTCAAGGGCAACGCCCAGCTGCTCGCCCAGATGCTGCCCGACGGCGAGCGCACCCGCGCCAAGGCCGACCGCGTGGTCGACGAGGCCAAGCGCCTCGAGCACCTGACCAACGATCTGCTGGCGTTCGCGCGCAGCGGCGAGCTGCACGTCGCCGACACCGATCCGGCGGCGCTGGTGCGCGACGCCGCCGCCGAGGTCGATGGCGCCCGGGTCCGCGTCGTCGACGACGCCGCGCCGCGCACCTTCCCGCTCGACGCCCACCGCATGCGCCAGGTGCTGGTGAACCTGATCGACAACGCCGCCGCGATGGGCGACGGCCCGGTCGAGGCCGCGGTCGAGCGCGACGGCAGCAACCTCCGCTTCACCGTGCGCGATCACGGCCCCGGCCTGTCGGACACCGACCTCGGGCGCGTGTTCGAGCCGTTCTACACCCGCCGCACCCGCGGCACCGGCCTCGGCCTCGCGGTGTGCAAGCGCGTGGTCGAGCTCCATGGCGGCGCCATCGCCGCCTCCAACGCGGTCGGCGGCGGCGCCGAGTTCCGCATCACCCTGCCGAGACGGTGAATGGCACGCATCCTGGTAGCCGACGACGAGCCTGGCATCCGCGAGTTCGTGGGTGACGTCCTGCGCCTCGACGATCACGAGGTGGTCGAGGCGGGCGACGGCACCGCGGCGGCGCGCCGCCTCGACGAGCGCGGCTTCGACCTCCTGATCACCGATCTGCGCATGCCGGGGCAAGACGGCATGACGCTGGTCAAGAAGGTCAAGGCCGAGCAGCCCGAGGTCGAGGTGATCGTCATGACCGCGCACGGCACGGTCGACACCGCGGTCGAAGCGATGAAGCTCGGCGCCTTCGATTACCTCCAGAAGCCGATGGGCGGCCCCGACGAGCTGCGCCTCGTGGTCCAGCGCGCGCTCGAGCGCCGCCGCCTGCTCGACGCCCGCGCCGCCGCCGAGCCGGCCGGCGACGAGCCGCCGCTCACCTACGGCGATCCGGCGATGGCGCCGGTGGTGTCGGCGATCGAGAAGGTCGCGCGCACCAGCGCCTCGGTGCTGCTGCTCGGCGAGACCGGCACCGGCAAGGAGGTCGCGGCGCGCGCGATCCACGCCCGCAGCGAGCGTCGCGGCGGGCCGTTCATGGCGATCAACTGCGCCGCGCTGGCCGAGACGCTGCTCGAGAGCGAGCTGTTCGGCCACGAGAAGGGCGCGTTCACCGGCGCCACCGAGCGGCGCCGCGGCCGCATCGAGCTCGCCCACGGAGGCTCGTTCTTCCTCGACGAGGTCGGCGAGCTCAAGGCCGAGCTGCAGGCCAAGCTCCTGCGCGTGCTGCAGGAGCGCACCTTCGAGCGCCTCGGCGGCACCCGCAGCATCGAGGTCGACGTCCGCTGGATCGCGGCGACCAACCGCGACCTCGGCCAGCGCATGGCCGCCGGCCACTTCCGCGAGGACCTGTTCCACCGGCTCGCGGTCTTCCCGATCCGCCTGCCGCCGTTGCGCGACCGCCGCGGCGACCTGATCCCGCTGGCGCGCACGCTGCTCGGACGCGTCGGCCCGGCGGTGCGCGGCCAGCTCCTCACGCTCGGCGCCGACGCCGAGAAGAAGCTCCTGGCGTGGCACTGGCCCGGCAACGTGCGCGAGCTCGCCAACGTGCTCGAGCGCGCCGCCATCCTCGCCGAGAGCGGCACGATCCGCGCCGACGACATCTGGCTCGAGGCCGGCGGCAAGGCGCCCGCCGCGGCGGCCAGCCCGGCCGGACCGCGGCCGCTGGTCGAGCTCGAGCGCGACGCGATCAGCCAGGCGCTGGAGACGGTCGGCGGCAATCGCCGCCGCGCCGCCGAGCTGCTCGGCATCGCCGAGCGCACCTTGTACGACAAGCTGAAGCGCTACGGGATCGACTGAGGCGACGAAGAGAGCCGAGCTTCACAGCCTCTGATCGCGCGCGGGCGGCGCAGGGCGACGGCGCGTGTGCGCGAGGACTGCAACCAGCCTGCAGGAGCTGCAGATCGCGGCCTGCAGCTGTAATGCAAGTCCTCGGGAGCATTCGGGCTCAGGCCGGAACACGGCTTGCTCTACCGGAGGCTCATGAAGCCTGCGATCTCCTCGACCGACCGCGCCTCGCCGCTGCGCAGCGTCGCGTCCGTCGCGCGCCGCGCCCTGCCCGTCCTGCTGATCCTGGGGGTCGCGATCGGCGGCTACCTCGGCTACCGCGCCTGGGCCGGCGATGGCGCCGCGGTCACGTACACGACCGTCGCGGTCAACCGCGGCGACGTGGTCCAGGCGGTGACGTCGTCGGGCACGCTGCAGCCGGTCGTGCAGTCGACGGTCGGCGCCCAGGTGTCCGGGCGCATCATCGAGCTGAAGGTCGACTTCAACGACCAGGTCAAGAAGGGCGACGTGCTGGCCCGGATCGACCGCCAGATCTTCGAGGGCCAGCTGGCGCAGGCCCGCGCCCGCCTGGTGTCGGCGCGCGCCTCGCTCGCCAAGGCCCAGGCCGAGGCCCAGAACGCCCGCACGATCGACAAGCGCACCAGCGCACTGCTCGCGTCGGGCGCGGTGTCGCAGTCGGACGTCGAGACCGCCCAGGCTGGCCGGCGCAGCGCCGACGCGGCGATCGAGACGGCGCGGGCCAGCATCGTCGACGCCCAGGCGGCAGTGGAGAACGCCGAGACCAACCTGACCTACACCACGATCACCGCGCCGATCGACGGCGTGATCGTGTCGCGCGCGGTCGACGTCGGCCAGACCGTCGCCGCGTCGCTGCAGGCGCCGACCCTGTTCGTGATCGCCGGCGACCTGGCGAAGATGGAGCTGCACACCAGCGTCGCCGAGTCCGACGTCGGCCAGATCAAGGAGGGCATGAAGGTGCAGCTCGGCTTCGATGCCTTCCCCGACAAGACCTTCACCGGCGTGGTCAAGCAGGTGCGCAACCAGGCGACCACCGTGTCGAACGTCGTCACCTACGACGCGGTCGTCGGCGTCGACAACCCGGGCGGCGAGCTGCGCCCCGGCATGACCGCGACCGCGACCTTCGTGATCGCCGAGCGTCGCGACGTGCTGGTGGTGCCGCAGAAGGCGCTGCGCTACCGTCCGAAGGACGCGCCGGCGCCGGATCGCGCCCGACGCCGCTCGGGCTCGGGCTCCGGGGCGGCGACGGCGCAGGCGGCGGGCGCGGAGACGCGGCCGGCCGACGCGGAGAAGCGTCCGGCCGGCGGCGAGAACCGGCCCGCGGGCGGCCGCGAGTGGCGCGGGCGCGGCCAGGCGGTGTGGGTGCTCCGCGCCGGCAAGCCGGTGCGGGTCGCGGTCCAGACCGGCCTCAGCGACGGCACCACCGTCGAGATCAGCAGCGGCGAGCTGAAGGAGAACGACCTCGTCATCACCGCCGACTCGCAGAGCGCGACGACGCCGGGCGCCGGCAGCGCGGCGAGCGGCGGCGGCAACCGGGGCGGCGGCAACCGGGGCCGGGGCGGCCCGCCGAGGTTGTTCTGATGTCGGCCGCGGAGAAGCTCGCGAATCAGCCGGTCATGGAGGTGCACGGCCTCGCCCGCCGCTACGGCACTGGCGACGCGACGGTGCACGCGCTGCGCAGCGTCGACCTGCGCATCGAGCCCGGCGAGTTCGTCGCCATCATGGGCCCGTCGGGCTCGGGCAAGTCGACGCTCATGAACCTGCTCGGCTGCCTCGACGTGCCGACCGCCGGCAGCTACTTCCTCGAGGGCGAGGACGTGGCGCGGCTGTCGCGCGATCGCCTCGCCGAGGTCCGCAACCGCACCCTCGGCTTCGTGTTCCAGAACTACGGCCTGCTGCCGCGCACCAGCGCGGTCGAGCAGGTCCAGCTGCCACTGCTCTACGCCGGCGTGCACCGCCGCGACCTGGCGCCGCGCGCCCTCGCCGCGCTCGGCCGGGTCGGCCTCGCCGAGCGCGCCCACCACAAGCCGAGCGAGCTGTCGGGCGGCCAGCAGCAGCGCGTCGCGATCGCCCGCGCCATCGTCAACCGCCCCAAGGTCGTCCTCGCCGACGAGCCGACCGGCAACCTCGACACCCGGACCAGCCTGGAGATCATGGCGCTGTTCCAGTCGCTGTCGCGCGACGGGATCACGATCGTGTTCGTCACCCACGAGCCCGACGTCGCCGCGTTCGCGTCGCGCGTCGTGGTCGTGCGCGACGGCCGCATCCAGTCGGATCGCTCGCAGATCCCGCACGACGCCGACGCCGAGCTCGCGGCGCTGCCGCCCCCGGAGGAGACGTGAACTTCGCCCGCACCTTCATGGTCGCGCTGACCGCGCTGGCCCGCACCAAGACCCGCTCGTTCCTCACCGTGCTCGGCGTCATCATCGGCGTCGGCGCGGTCATCGCGATGGTGTCGATCGGCGAGGGCGCCAAGGCCCGCGTCGCCGCCCAGTTCGACGCCATGGGCACCAGCACCCTGATCGTCACCTCGGGCGCCAGCTTCGGCGGCGGCGTGCGCGGCGCCGCCGGCTCGCGCATGACGCTCACCTGGGACGACCTCGACGCGATCCGCGGCCTGTCCGAGGTCGCGTTCGCCGCGCCCCAGCTGCGCGGGAGCTCGCAGATCCTCTCGGAGGACGGCAACTGGCAGACCAGCGTCACCGCGACCTCGCCCGAGTGGTTCTCGGTGCGCAACTGGGGCGTGTCGTCGGGCGAGCTCCTGACCCAGGCCGACGTCAACGCCAAGCGCAAGGTCGCCGTGATCGGCAAGACGGTCGCGACGTCGCTGTTCGGCGACGACGACCCGGTCGGCCAGACCATCCGCATCGACCGCACCCCGTTCACCGTCGTCGGCGTGCTCCAGGCCAAGGGCACCACCGCGACCGGCCAGGACAACGACGACGTCGTGGTCATCCCCTCGACGACCTTCCTCAGCAAGATCGCCGGCGGCCTCGCCAAGTACCTCGGCGGCCAGATCGTCGTGTCGGCGGTGTCGCGCGATCAGACCAGCGCGGCGAAGAGCGCCATCGAGGAGCTCCTGCGCACCCGCCACAAGCTGCGCCAGGACGAGGACGACGACTTCAGCGTGCGCGACCTGACGGCGATCGCCGACGCCCAGAACGAGAGCGCCAGCACGATCACGTCGCTGCTCGCCGGCGTCGCGCTGGTGAGCCTCCTGGTCGGCGGCATCGGCATCATGAACATCATGCTGGTCAGCGTCACCGAGCGGACCCGCGAGATCGGCCTGCGCATGGCGATCGGCGCCAAGCCGCGCCACGTCCTGCTCCAGTTCCTGGTCGAGGCGGTGGTCCTGTCGCTCCTCGGCGGCGTGATCGGCATCGGCGTCGGCTTCGGGGCGGCGCGGTACATGGCCGCGAGCTACGGCTTCCCGCTCCTCATCCGGACCGACATCGTCGTGGTCGCGGTCCTGGTCAGCGCCGCCGTCGGCGTGGTCTTCGGCATCTACCCGGCGCGGCGCGCGTCGCGGCTCGACCCGATCGTCGCCCTGCGCTACGAGTGATGTAAGTGGCCGGACGCAAACGTTTCGCGGCTTTGGCCGGCGGTGGGTAGATCGAGGCGCTTCGATCTGCTACAAGTCGCGTCCTTCCCGAACCCCGGGGCATCCAGCCCCGCACCGGGACACAAGAGAGGCGAGCCATGAAGGAAACCATCGGTCACCCGCACTACCGCCCGTCGCATATCACCTGCGCGTGCGGCACCGTGTACGACACGTTCTCGACCCGCGGCGACTTCGCGGTCGAGATCTGCGCCAAGTGCCACCCGTTCTACACCGGCCAGCAGAAGCTGATGGACACCGCCGGCCGCATCGATCGGTTCAAGAAGCGGTACGCCGGCAAGACCGCGGCCGATGCCGCCGCCGCCGCGGCGGCCGCCGCCGACAAGAACGCTCCGGCGAAGCAGTAGGGATCGGGCCGTCCCGTCGGCGCCCACGCCCGCGTGAGGACGTGCCATGTTCGATGAACCCCGCTTCCTCGACAAGATGGCGGCGCTCGAGCGCCGCCATGAAGAGGTGACCGCGCTGCTCGGTGATCCCGAGATCATCGGGCGCCGCGGTGAGTTCCAGAAGCTCGCGCGCGAGCACGCCGATCTCGACGGGCTGGTGCGCGCCTGGCGCGACTACCGCAAGCTGCGCGCCGACCTCGAGCAGGCGCGCCAGCTGATCGTGTCGCCCGACAGCGACGACGACATCCGCGCCATGGCGCGCGACGAGGTCAAGGCGCTCGAGGCGACGCGCGACGAGCAAGAGCAGGCGATCAAGATCCTGCTCCTGCCCAAGGATCCGAACGACGCCAAGAACACGGTGCTCGAGATCCGCGCCGGCACCGGCGGCGACGAGGCGGCGCTGTTCGCCGGCGATCTGTTCCGCATGTACATGCGCTACGCCGAGCGCCACGGCTGGAAGACCGAGCTCCTGTCGGCGTCGGACGGCTCGTCCGGCGGCTTCAAGGAGGTCATCTGCCTGGTCGACGGCAAGGACGTCTACGCCAAGCTGAAGTTCGAGTCCGGCGTCCACCGCGTCCAGCGGGTGCCGGCGACCGAGGCGCAGGGCCGCATCCACACCTCGGCGGCGACGGTCGCGGTGATGCCCGAGGCCGAAGAGGTCGACGTCAAGATCGAGGACAAGGACGTGCGCGTCGACGTGTTCCGCGCCGGCGGCCACGGCGGCCAGTCGGTCAACACCACCGACTCGGCGGTGCGGCTGACCCACATCCCGAGCGGCCTCGTCGTGATCTGCCAGGACGAGAAGTCGCAGCACAAGAACAAGGCGAAGGCGATGAAGGTGCTGCGCTCGCGCCTGCTCGATCGCGAGATCGCGGCGCAGCAGGCGAGCGAGCGCGACGCGCGCCGGTCGATGATCGGCAGCGGCGATCGGTCGGAGAAGATCCGGACCTACAACTTCCCGCAGGACCGCGTGACCGATCACCGGATCGGCCACACGCGCCACAACCTGCCGGCGGTGATGGACGGCGACATCGACGACATCATCGATGCCCTGCGGGCACACGATCAGGCGGATGCGCTGAAGCAGAGCGCGCAGTAGCGCGCGCTGCCCGAGCCGTGCCCCGTGCCCGACAGCCGCTGGCTCGCCCTGCTCTGCCTCGCGGCCTGCTCCCGCTCTCCCGCCCCGCTCGACTCCTGCGCCGATCCGCTGACCGGCCAGTGGACGTCATCGACGGCGACCTGGCACCTCCTCGACGCCCGCGACCGCGTCGACGGCTTTCCGATCTACCGCGAGCTCCCCGCCGAGCCGCCCGACACGCTCGCCGCGCCCGCCGTCCTCGCGCTCCGCCGGCAGGGCAGCGCGGTGACCGGCACGATCAGCCGCCGCTGGCAGCAGGGCGCCGCGATCTGCACCGTCCGCTCACCGGCGACGATCCGCGCGTGCACCGCCGACCGCCTCGCCTTGCAGCTGGGACCGACCGGCGCGCCATCGGACTGGACGACGTGCGCGCCGACCGGCGCAGCGCAGACGCTGCTCCTGCGCCGCAGCTGGCCGTAGCGGCGTCGGCTCGCGGCTACGACGCGACGAGCGAGACGAGGAGCTTGTCGAGCATCCCCTCGTCGCCGCTCTCGTAGCCGGCGTGCAGCTTGCGCACGACGCCCTTGGGATCGATCACGTAGCTCGTCGGCTGCTTCGGCGGCGAGTAGACGTCGGCGGCCGCGGTGGTCTCCTCGGGCGCGAACACCCGGACCATCTTCTTGAGCTTGAGCCCGTCCATGAACTTCTTGCCCTTGGCCGGGTCGTTATCGAGGTTCACGGCGACGAACGTGACCTTGCCCGCCCACTTGACGGCGAGCTTCTCCCACGCCGGCAGCTCCTTCTTGCATGGCTTGCACCACGAGCCGCCGAACGTCAGCACGACCCACCCGCCGCGGTAGCCCTTCAGCTTGAACGACTTGCCCACGGCGTCCTTGGCGCCGTCGAGCTCGGGGGCGTGTTGGCCCTCCCTCACGTCGGCGAGCGCCGGCGCTGCCTGCGCCAGCACGAAGCTCGCCGCCAGCGCGGCCAGGACCGTCATCGGACGCTTCATACGGATACCTCCAGCGACGCGGCAGACGCGGCCACGATTCAACGACGGCTCGCGATTTCTTCCTCGATCGCCATCGTGAAGTACTTGGGATCGGCCGGGCCCGGATACTTGCGCCCGTTCATGTACAGCGTCGGGGTCCCGTCGACCCCGTTCTGCTCACCTTCGGCCATGTCCGCCTTGATGGCCGGCTCGGTGGTCGCCAGGTCGGCGTCGAACTTCGCCATGTCGAGGCCGAGCTGCTCGGCGTAGCGCCGCAGGTCGTCCTTCTTCTGGGCGCCGACCTTCTCGAAGATCATGTCGTGCATCGCCTTGAACTTGCCCTGGGCGTTCGCGGCGAGCGCGGCCTGGGCGCAGCCGAACGAGTCCGGGTGCTTCGGCAGCGGGTACATCTTGTAGACGACGCGCGCCTTGCCGGCGTTCTCCTGCAGCATCTGGTCGATGACCGGCTTCATCTGCAGGCACGCCGGGCAGCCGTAGTCGAAGAACTCGACGAAGGTCACCGGCGCGTCGGCCGAGCCGTGCGACGGCGAGCCGTCGAGCTTGAAGGTGTGGACCTGCGTGTTCTTGAGGTAGCGCTCGGTGTAGAACTCGGTCACGACCTCGTCGGTCTGCTCGTCGGCGATCAGCTCGGCGATCAGGCGCGACGCGAACGGCGCCCGCTTGCACGACGGGTCGGAGCTGACGCTGGTCCGCAGGCTGTGCGCCTTGCCGCACGGCGACGGCAGCGCGCCGACGAGCTGGTAGAAGCGCTCCTGCTTGGCCTTCTCGAGCTTCGACACGTCGACGCCGGGGATCGGCGAGCGATCGATGTTGACGTTGACGCCGACCTTTGCCGCATCGGCGGCCGCGACGACCTCCTTCGGGTCGCCGGCCGTCTTCCGGTCCTTGTTGCACGACGCGCCGGTCAGGAGTCCCAGCGACAGCGCGGCGATCAGCGGCACCGCCAGCCGTCCGCCGAACGAGATCGAGGCGGCCCCCACGCCGTTTTCCGTTTCGATCCGAGAGCTTTTCACCGCACGGTTGTAGCGAGCGCTCCGGCGCGACGCAATATGCGACGCCCGCCGCGCGCATCGGTCCCGTATTGACGGAGCGCGTCAACGAGGCTACAACTGCTCGCTGAATGACGGTTCATTCACCCGAGGCACGCGGCGGCCGGGCGAGCGCGGATGACCGCGCCGCCAAGCGCGAGCGGATCCTCGACGCGGCGGAGCGGGTCTTCGCCCACCGCGGGTTCTTCGCAGCCAAGGTCTCCGACATCGCGCGCGAGGCCGGCGTCGCCGACGGGACGATCTACCTCTACTTCAAGAGCAAGGACGACGTCCTCATCTCGCTGTTCGAGTCGCGCATCGTGCGCGTCAACGAGCTGCTCGCCGCCGCCGTCGCGTCGGCCGAGCGGCCGCGCGATCAGCTGATCGCGTTCGTCCGCGCCTACCTCCAGCTGATCGCCGACCAGCCGACCGCCGCCGAGGTCCTCACCATCGAGCTGCGCCAGTCGACCAAGTTCATGCGCGAGTACTCGGCGCACCGGTTCGGCGAGCTGCTCGGCATCCTCGCCGGCGTGATCGCCGCCGGCCAGGCCCGCGGCGAGCTGACCGCCGACGTGCCCGCTCCCGTCGCGGCGCGGATGATCTGGGGCATCCTCGACGAGCTGGCCCTCACCTGGCTGCTCGGCCGCACCGACCGCGGCAAGCGCGGCCGCAAGTCGCTGCCAAACGGCGTGGTCGGAACCGACGACGGCGGCAAGAAGTTCGATATCGTCCGCGCCGCCGACTGGGTCGGCGCCCTCGTCACTCAAGGTCTCGAACGAAGGAGCAACGCGTGAAGATCCTGGTCCCGATCAAGCGAGTTCCCGATCCGGAGCTCAAGGTGAAGATCAAGGATGGCGCCATCGACCTGTCGGGCGCCAGCTGGGTGGTCAACACCTTCGACGAGTACGCGGTCGAGACCGCGCTGCGCCTGCGCGAGAACGGGGCGAGCGGTGAGAGCCACGGCGAGGTCGTCGTGGTCACCATCGGGCCGGACGACGCGGCCCAGCAGCTGCGCAGCGCGCTGGCGATGGGCGCCGATCGCGCGATCCGCGTCGACGGCGAGGACAAGGCGCTCGACGCCCGCATCGTCAGCGCGGTGCTCGCCAAGGTGATCGAGGCCGAGAAGCCCGATCTGGTGGTGATGGGCAAGCAGGCGGTCGACGGCGACGCCAACCAGGTCGGCCAGATGCTGGCCGGCCGCCTCGCCTGGCCGCAGGCGACCTTCGCCGCCACCGTCGAGCTCGCCGCCGACAAGAGGTCGCTGACGGTCGGCCGCGAGGTCGACGCCGGCGTCGAGTACAAGCACGTGCCGCTGCCGGCGGTGCTGACCGTCGACCTGCGCGTCGTCGCGCCGAATTCGGTCAAGAACAACATCACGCCGGCCAGCCACGCCTACGGCACCGGCGAGGGCGGCCCGCGCTACGCGTCGCTCAAGGGCATCATGGCGGCGAAGAAGAAGCCGATGGAGCAGAAGAAGCTGTCGGACTACGGCGCCGACACCACGCTGGCCGTCAAGGAGCTCTCGGTGGTGCTGCCACCGGCGCGCCCGGCCGGCCAGAAGGTCGCCGACATCCCGACCCTCGTCCAGAAGCTCGTCGACGAAGCCAAGGCCCTCTGAGCCGGTTCGCAGGAAGGTAACCAGCCATGGGAAACGTCCTCGCATTCTGTGAGTTCGGTGACGGCGCGCTCAAGGCGTCGGCGCTGTCCAACCTGACCTTCGCGCGCCAGGCGGCCGCCGCCCACGGCGGCGAGGTGATCGCCCTGCTCGTCGGCCACGGCGCTGCCGCCGCCGGCGACGCCGCGGCCAAGTACGCCGGCAAGGTCGTCACCGTCGATCACGGCGACCTCGGCCACTACCTCGCCGAGACCTACGCGCCGATCGTCGCCCGCCTCGCCGGCGAGCACGGCGCCACCGTCGTGTCCGCGACGGCGACAACGGTCGGCAAGGACCTGATGCCGCGCGTCGCCGCGCTGCTCGACGCCGGCATGGCGTCCGACATCGCGCGCCTCGAGACCGCCACCTCGTTCAGCCGGCCGATCCTCGCCGGCAACGCGATCGCGACCGTCGAGGTCACGACCCCGACCATCGCCGTCACCGTGCGCCAGTCGGAGTTCGCCCAGGCCGACGCGCTCGGCAGCGCCGGCAGCGTCAGCAGCGCCGACGCCGGCGCGATCGACGCCCTCGGCAGCTCGATCGACCGGATCGAGTCGCAGAAGAGCGACCGCCCCGAGCTGACCTCGGCCAAGGTCGTCGTCTCGGGCGGCCGCGGCATGCAGTCGACCGAGAACTTCAAGAAGCTCGAGGAGCTCGCCGACCTCCTCGGCGCCGCGATGGGCGCCTCGCGCGCCGCCACCGACGCCGGCCTGGTCCCCGCCGACTGGCAGGTCGGCCAGACCGGCAAGATCGTCGCGCCGAACCTCTACTTCGCGATCGCGATCTCCGGCGCCATCCAGCACCTCGCCGGCATGAAGGGCTCCAAGACGATCGTCGCGATCAACAAGGATCCCGAGGCCCCGATCTTCCAGGTCGCCGACTACGGCGTCGTCACCACCTGGGAGAAGGCCCTGCCCGAGCTCATCGCCGAGATCAAGAAGGTCAAGGCGACCCGCTGAGCGCCGGGCGCCGCCCGCTCACTTCGGCTTGCTCTGCATCTGCTGCATGCGCTGGTGCTGGGCCTGCTGAGCGGCGGCAGCGGCGGCCTCGTCGTCGATGACCATCGAGAGGGCGCTGGCGGCGGAGCCGTCGCGCATCGACATGCCGGGCGGGCCGGAGACCGGCGCGCCGGGCGCGGGCGGCGGGGCGCAGACGCAGCCCATGCGGCTCGAGACCAGGACGACGCTGGAGAGCTCGAGCCCCATCGTGTTGCAGTGACGGGCGCAGATCGCGGCGCCGTCGCGCGGCACCTCGATCGCCGGCTCGACCGGCTTGCCCATCGTCGGGAAGCAGGCGGCGAGCGGCGCGGTCAGGATCAGGGCGGCGAGCAGGCTAGACAGCTTCATCGCGCGACCCTCACACGCGGCGCGCCGCGGTCGCAAACCCGATCGTGGGCGCTGCCGCAACGTGCCGGGTACATCCGACCGGTCGACCCGCGGTACCCTCGACCCATGACCTTCGTTCCCCACGGGATCCTGATCGCGATCGGGTACCTCTGGCTCGAAGGCGTCTTCCTGCCGGGCAGCGACCTGGCGTTCCTGATCACCGCCGCCGTGCTGCCGGTGTGGGCGCTGTGGATCGGCCGGCGTCACTCGGTCCTGCGCGCGCTCGTGCTCGGCCCTGGCACCGCGATCGTCGGAGCCGCCGCGCTCCTGATCTGGGCGTTCGTAGACCCCGACAGCTCGCCGCTCGGCCACCTCGACCTGCTGGTTCTTCTGGCGGCCGCCGGCGCGCTCGCGGTCTACACGGTCTACTGCGGGATCGTGTTCGCGGCGGGCGCGGCGCTGCGGCGTACGCCCCCGCCATCCGGGTAGGTCGACGGGCCGGTGCACGTGCTAGGCTAACGGTCGCTCGAACGGAGAGAACCATGGCCTTCGCACACGCTGAGTCCCGTCCGATCCATGGCGCGGTTGCCACCCTCGGGGTGAGCCAGCGCGTCGCCTTCCTCCGCGCCACCTACGCCCACCTCGGCGGCGCGCTCGTGCTGTGGGCCATCGCATCGGCGTGGTTGATGAACAGCCCGCTCGGCGATCGCTACATGGCGTGGATCTACGGCACGTCCAGCACGATGCCGCTGCTGCTCGTGTTCGGTGGCTTCATCGCGGCCGGGTACGCCGCGAAGTCGATGGCGATGTCGGGGACCTCGCGCGTGGTCCAGTACTGCGGGCTCCTCCTCGAGGTCGCCGCGTTCACGCTCATGGTCCAGCCGATCCTCTACTACACGTACTTCCGCACCGGCGGCGACGCGGCGGCGTTCCGCACGCTCGTGCTGCAGGCGGCGCTGGTGACCGGCGCGATCTTCGCCGGGCTCACCGCCACGGTGTTCGTCACCAAGCGCGACTTCTCGTTCCTGCGCGGCATCCTCATGGTGTCGACGTTCGGCGCCCTCGGCGTCATCGCCGCGTCGCTCCTGTTCGGCTTCACCCTGGGCGTGGTCTGGTCCGGCTTCGTCATCCTCCTGATGGCCGGCTACATCCTGTTCCAGACCTCCTCGATCCTGAAGGACTTCCCGCCCGGCTACCACGTCGCGGCGGCGCTGATGCTGTTCTCGACGGTGGCGACCCTGTTCATCCACGTGCTGCGGCTGCTCGGCCGCGCGCGCAACTGAGCCCTCGCTGCAGCGACCTTGCCGGGCCCTGCGGGGCCCGGCCGCGTTTTCGGGCACCTGCGCGCGCTCTTGCCGCAACCGTCCGCCGCCGGGCGCGTATACTCGGTCGACGATGCCTGCCCTCGCCCCGGCCGTCCCGCAGACGGGCACCGACCTGCTCGCCGCGATCCGGCGGCTGGAGGCGAGCGTCGCCGGCGTCGTGAAGGGCAAGCCGCAGGCGATCCGCCTCGCGGTCACCACGCTGCTGGCGCGCGGCCACCTGCTGATCGAGGACATCCCCGGCGTCGGCAAGACCACGCTGGCGCGCGCGCTGGCCGCGTCGGTCGGCGGCACGTTCCGCCGCATCCAGTTCACCAGCGACCTCCTGCCGTCGGACATCACCGGCGTCAGCATCTGGGACGCCGACGCCCGCCGCTTCGAGCTGCGCAAGGGGCCGATCTTCGCCAACGTCGTCCTCGCCGACGAGATCAACCGCACCACGCCGCGCACCCAGTCGGCGCTGCTCGAGGCGATGAGCGAGGGCCACGTCTCGATCGACGACACCACCCACCCGCTCGAGCGGCCGTTCGTCGTCATCGCCACCCAGAACCCGGTCGAGCACTTCGGCACCTACCCGCTGCCCGAGTCGCAGATGGACCGCTTCCTCCTGCGCATCCACATCGGCTACCCGCAGCGCCAGATCGAGCGCGACCTGCTGCGCGATCGCGGCGGCGACGATCCGGTCGCGACGGTGACGCCGGCGCTCGATCACACCACGCTGCTCGCCGCCCAGGACGCGGTCGAGAAGATCCGCGTCGACGATCAGCTGGTCGACTACGCCATGACGATCGTCGAGGAGACCCGGCGCAACGCGACGATCGCGGTCGGCATCTCGACCCGCGGCGCGCTCGGCTGGTACCGCGCGGCGCAGGCCCACGCCCTCGCCGACGGCCGCGACTTCGCGATCCCCGACGACTTCAAGCAGCTGGCGGTGCCGGCGCTGGCCCACCGCGTGACCTTGCCCACCGCCCACGAGTCGCTCGGACGCGCTCGCATCGAGGCCGAGCGCGCGGTCGCCGAGATCGTCGCCCGCGTCCCGGTCCCGACCTGATGCGGCCGTGGCGCCGCTGGCGGCCGCCGCGGCGGCTGTCGTTCACGCGCGAGGGGCGCTGGTTCGTGTTCCTCGCGATCGCGATCGGCCTGGCCGCGATCAACACCGGCAACAACCTGCTCTACCTGCTGCTGGCGTGGCTCCTGTCGTTCATCATCGCGTCGGGGATCCTGTCGGAGATCACGATGCGCGGGCTGCGCGTGACCCGGCGGCCGCCGCCGCAGATCTTCGCCGGCCAGCCGTTCCTCATGGAGATCGCGGTCGAGAACCAGAAGGCCGGCACCGCGAGCTTCTCGATCGAGATCGAGGACCTGCTCGGCGGCCGGCCGCTCGACAAGAAGTGCTACTTCCTCAAGATCCCGCCCGGGCGCACCCAGCGGACCTCGTACCGCCACACCTTCGCGCGGCGCGGCCTGTACCGCTTCGACGGCTTCCGGATCGCGACTCGCTTCCCGTTCACGCTGTTCCGCAAGTCGCGCGACGCCGACAGCCCGAGCGAGGTGCTGGTGTTCCCGCGGGTCCTGCCGATGACGCGGCCGCCGCCGCGCCCGCGCACCACCGGCACCGGCGCCAGCCAGCGCCTCGGCCGCCGCGGCGAGTTCTTCGGCCTGCGCGAGTGGCAGG
>JADMIO011096004.1_pt1 | contig 34548 bp, 30 predicted proteins | sample 8958161 | NCBI WGS metagenome assembly JADMIO01 (sample SAMN16585339, study PRJNA669376) | soil metagenome | isolation source: Crop rotation soil | place: USA: Cullars Rotation, Alabama | collected 2011
GCGACAACTTGTCCACGTGGAATTCTAAGCTTAGGATCCCAATGTGCTGGAAAGTACTTGCAAAAAAAATGAAGCCTTCTATGGATGAGTTAAAAGCAGTACAAACAAAAATTCTTGATGCACTTTCTTAGCATCAAATTAAGATCATGCACATTACTCTTCAGCCCATTGCCACGGTAAAAAATTCAAGAACAGAATTAATCGATGATAACTGGAGCGATATTGTTTCTGAAATTGAACTGGCTGATTACATTCCCGTAGAAGCATTTAACGACATTGAAGCATTCTCACATCTTGAGATCATCTTTTATTTTGATAAGGTCATAGCAAAAGACATTATCTACTCAGGAAGACCAAGAGGCAATACTGAATATCCTTTAATGGGCATTTTCGCTCAACGCAAAAAAGACCGGCCAAATCAAATTGGCCTTTGTACTGTTGAATTGGTGGAGCATAGAGGTAGAAGCATTATCGTAAAAAATCTTGATGCGATTGATGGCACTCCTGTAGTAGACATTAAACCGGTGTTTAAGGAATTCCAACCACAGAAAGAAATCGTGCAGCCTCTATGGGCAACAGATCTTATGAAGAATTACTGGTGAAATTTATTTCGCTTAAATGCAGAATAGAAATTATGCAGTACAAGGGAGTGACACAAACAAAAACTGCACTTCTTATTTTACTCTGCCGGGATTATTTTTTATAAAACTATCCCAACCTTTTGTTTTGTTGCCACTTAAGTTTCCCAACGGCGATTGCATTTGAAAATGATGGCAAACAGCAACAGCCAATGCATCCGACGCATCATAGGATTTAGGTTTTTCATCAAGGGTCATAATACGCTGCAACATTGCCCATACCCTCTCTTTTTCGGCATTACCATTACCTGTAATAGACTGTTTTACTTTCTTGGGCGAATATTCCGTTACTGCAAGATCATGCTTCATTGCACAAGCAATGGCCACACCCTGTGCACGTCCAAGTTTAAGCATACTCTGTACATTTTTTCCAAAGAAAGGAGCTTCGATAGCAAAATGTGCGGGCTTAAATTCATTTATCACTTCATCCATAGTTTGATAAATACGCTGGAGGCGTTCAAACACATCATGCGTCCAGCTCATCTTAAGCACATCCATTTTCAGCAATTTTATTTTATCTCCATTGCATGCTATTACCGAATACCCCATTACCACCGTTCCAGGGTCAACCCCCATTACTATAATTGTTTTCGCAGAAGGTGAAAGAACATTTGAACCGGATTTTACATTTTTTGCTACAGGCATATACTTAGTTGCATTCACAGATAATATGAGGCGGCAATTCCCAACGCTTCGAAAGTAAACAGTATTTTGCGGCATCTAAAAAAATGAAAATTTGTCGCTGCCCCGAAAACTAAAAATATTTCTCAACTATTTCCTCGGACCTACCTTATTTATTGTAATTGCTCTTTCCATATACAGGCAAATACAAAACCAGGAAAATGCTGATCTTCGATGGCAGGCTATTGTGAATTCACTCAAAGGGCCGGGATCATGGAGGCTGTATGCAGTAATGGGCCTCATGTTGCTAAACTGGGGTATCGAAAGCCTGAAATGGCAGGTTCTTCTAAGTCATATTCTTAAAATGTCCTTCCTGCTTGCATTCCGCTCTGTAGTGTCGGGGGTTGCTTTCACAATGATCACACCAAACCGTATGGGTGAATTTGTCGGGAGGGTGTTTTACGTGCCGGATGGTAACCGTATTCGGGCTGCTGCGCTTACGATGGTGGGCAGCGCAAGCCAGTTGATCATTACATTATTTGCCGGCAGCATTGGCCTGCTGGTATTGAGCAGCTACCTGCATACCTCAAGCGAATTCCAGGGACTCTCCAGGTTTTGGATAAAGGCTCTTTTTTATGCTGCGCTCCTTGCCCTGGCAATTATATTACTGTTTTATTTCCGGATTGGATGGGTTATGAAGATCATTGAGAAGATCCCGTCATTTTCAAAATATGCTTTTTATATACAACCTCTTGAAGAAGTAGGCACCCCTGAACTGGTAAAAATTTTATTGCTTTCGGCTTTTCGTTTTTCTGTTTTTACATTACAATACTGGCTGCTGCTCAAATTGTTTGATGTACAGCTTTTACTTTGGCAGGCACTCAGTGCTGTTGCTGTACTTTTTTTAGTACTGGCAATGGTACCCACTATTGCATTGGCTGAACTGGGCATCCGCAGTAAAGCAAGCATTGCATTGCTCGGGATTTTCAGCAGCAATACCATTGGCATACTTTTTACTACTGGAGCTGTATGGCTTATTAACATAATTTTTCCAGCGATTGCCGGAAGTTTGTTTGTCCTGAGCGTTAAACTGTTCAGAAAAGAAAAGCTTAATGAACCTGAATGAAGAAAACAATCTTTTTTATATCATTGTTGATGACCATCTTATCAGCAAAAGCCTATTCACAATCCTGCTCGATTCGAAACCGTTGTTTCAATAATGGCGAAGCCGTTACATTTTATGTTTTTTACACTTTGGCCGGAATTTGGGTTCATGCAGGTACTGTAAACTTTACTGTAAACCAGGAGACGCTGAACAATAAACCAGTATATCATATTAATGGAGAAGGCGCTACTCTACCCGGTTATGATTGGATATACAGGGTGCGTGACCGCTATCAAACCTACGTAGATACAGGAACGCTGTTGCCTTACAAGTTTATTAGAAATGTGGATGAAGGAGGTTATAAAATTTATGAGAATGTAACTTTTAATCATGCCACAGGCACTGCCATTACCGATAAAGGTGTTTATAAAGTAACCCCGTGTATTCAGGATGTATTTAGCGAAGTTTATATGGCCCGTAATATGGATTTTGATAACTATAAAAAGGGTGACCAGATCCCATTTGATCTGTTTCTTGACAATGAGATATACCACATGTACATAAGATATCTTGGAAAAGAAACGATTAAAACACGTTATGGAAAATTCAGGTGCATAAAGTTTAAACCGCTATTGCTGAAAGGCAGCATCTTTGAAGGTGGCGAAAAAATGACCGTCTGGGTAAGCGATGACGCAAACAGGTTGCCTTTAAGAATTGAAAGCCCAATAAGTGTTGGCAGTATAAAAGCGGATATGATGATGTATAAAAATTTACGCTACCCGCTTACTTCGCTGATCAGTATAAGGTAATACAAGTCATTTGGTCATTGTGTCATTAGGTTCCGATAATTTATTTTTCAATTGACTGAATGACTTATTGACCAATGACATTTACTTAACCGATAAACTCTACAAGCTTCCCTTTATCGTTTTCTTTGATTCCTCTTTCTGTTTTTTGGAGATTGCAGCATTCGATTGACGGATCGTGTTGAAAAAAAAGCAGGAAATCATTTTCAAATGCTTCCTTTACAAATGCTTTCTTTTCCATCATCGTAGTTAATGGAAACATGTCATAAGCCATTACATAAGGCACTGGTATGTGCGCTGCAGCAGGAAGCAGATCGGCCATAAAGACCAAAGTCTTATTGTCTTTTTTTACCTGTGGAAGCATCATGGCATCTGTATGTCCAAAAGCAAAACGGATACTGACATTTTCCATTCCGTCAAAAGGCACTACTTCGTTTTCTTTTGTTGTAATCAACTTTAATTGACCGCTTTCTTCTATTGGTAAAATATTTTCTTTCAGAAATGAGGCCCGCTCCCTGTCGTTAGGATGAGTGGCCCAGTGCCAATGTCTGTCGCTGCTCCAATAAGTTGCATTTTTAAAGGCTGGTAATAATTTATCTCCTTCCCTTACAACACTTCCACCGCAATGGTCAAAGTGCAGGTGAGTAAGAATGACATCAGTTATATCATCAGCATGAAAACCATATTTGGCAAGACTTTTATCAAGTGTGTCATCACCGTTAAGGTAGTAGTAACTAAAGAACTTTGCATCCTGCTTATTGCCTATTCCATTATCAACTAATATCAAGCGGCCTGCTTCTTCTATCAGCAGGCTTCGCATGGCCCAATTACATAAATTATTTTCATCGGCAGGGTTTAATTTATTCCAGATGCTCTTCGGAACTACACCAAACATAGCGCCGCCATCTAATTTAAAATAGCCTGTATTGACGGAATAGAGATTCATTGAAAGGAAACGTTTGTTAACTTCTTTTGTGCAGAAAGGGCAATAAATAACCATATAAGGCCAATTGCAAAAAACACGATCAGCGACAATACTGAATACTTCATATTTCCTGCAAGTTCATGAATAAATCCAAAGCTGAAAATACCAATTACAATTGCCATCTTCTCTGTAAAATCATAATAACTAAAAAAGGAGGAAGTATCTTTTGTTTCAGGCATCAGCTTGGAATAGGTAGAGCGGCTTAGCGACTGAATACCTCCCATTACCAAACCCACAGCAACAGCAATACCATAAAATGCATATTCAGGATTTCCACCAGCCTCTTTCATCTCTGCAGTGAGATAGGCTGCGTAGCAGACGATCATCCAGAATATCACTACACCCATCAGCACTTTCAAGTTGCCAAATATTGCTGAAAGACGGCTCATTATTATAGCACCGGCTATTGCTACCAATTGAATAATAACTATTGTGATGATCAGGTTTGTTTTGGGGAGACCAAGTGTCTGTGAGCCAAACATAGTAGCTGCCAGCATTACGGACTGAACTCCCATGCTGTAAAAAAAGAAGCCATTTAAAAACCGCTTTAGCACCGGCATTGTTTTTACCTGCATGTATACTTTTTTTATCTCGCCAAATCCTTCCTTCAGCACATTTATCTTCCTGAGGTTGGCACTGTTTATTTTGGGCAACCCTGCAAAAGTTATTTGGGCAAAACCAAACCACCAAAGACCAACCAGCAAAAATGTATAGCGTACCCCGGAAGTTTTATCGCCCTTACTTTCAAAATACAACACCATCCCAAAGCCTATCAGTTGCAGTATAACGCTGCCTGCGTATCCCATTGAAAAACCCCTGGCGCTAACCCTGTCGCGGTCTTCGGGAGCAGCTATTTCGGGTAGGTATGCATTATAAAATACAAGACTGCCTACATAACCCATTGCTCCCATCATAAGGCCGCCAATACCCAGCCAAAGGTTTTCTGTTCCTTTAAAAAAATAAAGACTGCTGCACCCGATAGCGCCCATATAGCAGAAAAAACGCATGAAGTTTTTCTTATTGCCTTTTGTATCTGCAATAGAAGTAAGTACAGGATATGATAGTGCTATCAGCAGGTACGCAAAGGAAAGAGCATAATCATAAAGAGAGGAATTGATAAACTCCATGCCTAAAAAATGCACCTTATCACTCCCATTAGTGCCTTTGGTTACTGCTACAAAATAGATTGGAAAAAAAGTTGCCGTGATAACGAGGTTGTACACACTGTTCGCCCAGTCGTACATAGCCCAGGCATTGATCACTTTCTTGGGGGCGGTTACTTGCATTTATAGTTGGCTTGTGGGCATAAATATAAATACAGACAAACGAACTCTTAGTATTTCATCTTATGCCTGTATAACGCCACCGGCGATAAGGGCAAGAATGACTGCACCAGCCACTATCCTGTACCAGCCAAAATATTTGAATCCAAAACGCTGTACAAATCCAATAAAAAACTTGATGGCAGCTAATGCTACAAGAAAAGCCACAATATTACCTATTGCAAGTGCCATCATGTTATGCTCATCTGTGAGCATTTCGGGTGCTGCTTTATAGGCTTTCAACATTTTATAGCCTGTGGCAGCACACATAGTTGGCACTGCCAGAAAGAAAGAAAACTCAGCAGCTACTTTGCGGGTAAAGCCCTGCTGCAAACCGCCAATAATAGTAGCAGCGCTGCGGCTTACGCCTGGTATTAATGCAAGGCATTGCCAAAGCCCGACCATCAACGCATTTTTTGATTTTATCCTTTCTTCCTTTATAATGGTTCCTGAAATAAAAATTTTATCAATAAACAAAAAGATGATACCGCCGAGAATAAGTGCGACTGCGACTGTTTTTGGACTTTCGAGTAATTTGTCGATATAATCGCCAAGCAAAAAACCCAAAAGTAATGCAGGTACTACAGCAACTATAAGCTTTATATAAAAATCCAGTTTTTTAAAATTGAAAAACTTTTTCCAGTATAATACCACAACTGCGATGATAGCACCCAATTGTACTGCCACTTCAAACAGCTTGGTAAACTCAGCTTTGTGAATACCCATTATAGAGCTGGTAATGATCATATGCCCTGTTGAAGAAACCGGCAAAAACTCTGTAAGTCCTTCTACAATAGCCAAAATAATGGCTTGTGTAATCGTCATAGTTGATTAGTTGGCTAGGTTCGTGAATCGTCAGCGGTGAATCGTGAGTGGTCCGTAAGGAGTTGGTGACATCAAGTGAGTGGGAATTCGGGCTCTTAACAATTAGGCTGCAACTAACGAAAAAAAAGCGATGTAACAACATCGCTATTCATACTGCACATTCATTTCTATCCAAATGATGCTATCAGGCAGTTTTGGATTTTTTAAAAAGAGCGTATATTTCTATTACAAGTCCAAGTACAATAAGTATAGGTGCAACTGTGATCCTCGTTTTGCTATACACTTCTTTATAGTCAAATACATTTGGGTCGGGGCTTTTACCTCCTGACATTACGATCATGCCAACAGCTATAACCACAGCGCCAATGAACATCCATATATAGTTCTCTTTTGTAAACAACGGCGCATGATCCACCACACTATGTTTTACAGGCTTCTGTTTCTTTGTTTCAACTTTCTTTTCCACCATTTTTATTTATTTGGGTCTGCAATATAAAAGGTTCATGGTTCATAGCATATAGTTCATAGAAAAATCTGCCTTACTCATCAACCATGAACAATCAACTATGAACTTTAATAAAGATCGTCCAGCTTAAGTTTCAGGTATTTTACCACACTGCGGTGAGTACTGAAAAGACTGATAGCAACCCCCAGCAGTAACAGCAGCCCGCTTAGCATCAGTAAGAGTTGGTTATCACGAAGGGTTTTGAACTCAGGAACCCATTGTTCAATCATAAACAACCCTCCCCATATTAGCCCGATAGCAATAAGTGCAGATAAAGCGCCATTAACAATAGCCCTTACATTCATGGGTTTGGCAATAAACCAGCGGGTTGCTCCTACCATCTGCATGGTTTTGATCAAAAAACGGTTACTGAACATTGCCAGGCGAATCGTATTGTCAATCAACACCACTACTACCAGTGCGAGCAAGATGGCAACGCCAAGCAAAGCAAAACCCACTTTCCGTAGAATATTCATGTTCCCTACCACGTTGGTCGGGTATTTTACCTCAGTTACGTAAGGGCTTTGTTCAAACATAGAAGCTATTTTCTTTAGCGTATCCGGCATTACATATTCGCTTTTCAAATTCATTTCTATGCTTCTCGGAAGTATGTTGGTATCAATAAACTGCATAAAATCTTCATTACCCATGCCTATCCACTCCTTTCGTGCCGTTTCTTTATCTTTATAAGTATAGCTTTTTATATACGGCAACCTGCTTACCTGTGCCACCAGCGCATCCTTTTCGGGATTAGTGGTGGTTTCCCTAAGAAACAACTGCACCGGTACAGATTCCCTGAAATATTGCACCAGCTTGGTATAATTGATTCCCAACAGGCCCAAAAAGCCCAGCATCACCAGCACCAGCGATACCCCTACGATCGACATCACATAGGAGGTACGGCCTCTTTTAGTTCCAAATTTTCCGATCTGCGCCATGAATAAAAATTTGAGTTGCGAAATAAAGCTATTGGCTCTTTAGTTGGTTAAGATGCGGGCAAAAATAACAGAAACCAGCATCCCTTATTTTTGCTGCCCCAATCAAACGCTGGCAGGCTTATAAAAAGTGCAGCATTTTTTATAATCCCGTGTTAATTGGGTTATCAGCAGTATTAACTGTAATCAAGCAACGTTGTGTTTTCTATGGTTTTTCCAAATTAAGGATGATAAATATAATTTTGATTGTATGGTTCTTTGTTTCTGATTACAGCTGCGATGGTTAAAGCGAGTTAGTTTCTTATTCCATTTATAGCTACTAATGCATGTTTTCCTTCTGGGATTTTATTTTTATAATAGGCGGCAAAAGTTCCCCACATTAGCTCCGGCTTCTTTTTTCTATATGGGTTTTGTTCAAACCAGGGCCCAGACAGGATTGCAAACACAATATGGGCTCTTCCATTGTCACTCGTTAATGTGCCTGCCTGGGCTACGTTGAAAAGTTTTTCCACAATTTGACTGTTAATTCACAAAGAAAAAAGAACCAAAAAAGAAAACATAATAGTAATAATATATCTATTCAAAGAACTTAAGGCAAACCTAAAGGTCACTCCCTGCATCTTTTGAAGCTTTTAGGAGCAAAGCATAATCAGACAATCTGCCTGTTCAGAGGCTTTTACGTCATAAGCCACCTTTTCATCCAATGCCATACCGCTTTCTATTTTTTGTACTTTCGCCCACTTTTTAAGCTATTGGGCTTAGCCCGGCACCTGTAAACACTATGACCTCGAGATATAAAGAATATTCCGGTCTCAATCTTCCGTCCATCGGGCAGGAGATATTATCCAAATGGGATGCGGAACAGGCATTTGAAAAATCAATTTCATTGCGAGAAGGAGCAGAGCCTTTTGTATTTTATGAAGGACCGCCCAGTGCCAACGGTCTGCCTGGCATCCACCATGTTATTTCAAGAACCTTAAAAGACTTGGTTTGCCGCTACAAAACTATGAAAGGCTTCCAGGTAAAACGTAAGGGTGGCTGGGATACACATGGCCTCCCTATTGAGTTGGGAGTGGAGAAAGAGTTAGGCATAACCAAAGAAGATATCGGCAAAAAGATCTCGGTAGAAGACTACAACAAAAAATGCCGGGAAGCAGTATTGCGCTATAAAGACTTGTGGGATGATATTACCCGCAAGATGGGCTATTGGGTTGACCTGAAAGATCCTTATGTCACTTTTGAAAATAATTACATCGAAAGCCTTTGGTGGCTTTTGAAGAAAATGTACGATCGCGGACTGCTTTATGAAAGTGTAAGCATACAACCTTACAGCCCCGCAGCGGGTACGGGTTTAAGCAGCCACGAACTAAACCAGCCTGGTACTTATAAAGATGTAAAGGACACGAGTGCTACTGTAATTTTTCGTGCGGTGCAGGACGATAAAAGCAAATTCCTGCATGACGCTGTGGATGGAGGCGAAGTTTTTTTTATGGCATGGACAACCACTCCATGGACATTGCCAAGCAACCTTGGGTTGACTGCAGGTTCCGGCATAGACTATGCGTTAGTACAAACATTCAACCCCTATACACATTTGCCAATAAACGTGGTTTTGGCCAAAGAGCTTATTGGTAAATACCTGAAAGCGGAAGGGGAAAACGGGGATTTTGAAAATTATACAAAAGAAACTAAGCTTCTGCCATGGAAAATTATAACTGAATTCAAAGGTAAAGACATTGAAGGTTGTCATTATGAGCAGTTGCTTCCTTATGAAGCAAACTCTTTAGAAAAAATACAGGAAATCACTCCCGGTGCTAAGCCGTTCGTGGTAATGACCGACAGCTTTGTAACTACCGAAGACGGTACCGGCATTGTGCATACTGCCCCGGCTTTTGGTGCCGATGACTATAAAGTTGGCAAAAAGAATAACATTGGTATCCTTACCATGGTTGACAGGCAGGGAAAGTTTGTAGATGGGATGGGAGAGTTTAGCGGCCGCTATGTAAAAAATTATAAAGACGATCCCAGTTATGTTGATGTGAACGTCGACATAGCCGTAAAGCTGAAATTAGAGAACCGTGCCTTCAAAGTAGAAAAATACGAACACAGCTATCCACATTGCTGGCGCACTGATAAACCGATTTTATATTACCCGCTTGACGCATGGTTCATAAAGACGACTGCTCTTAAAGACAGGATGGTAGAGCTCAATAAAACCATCCAATGGAAACCTGCAAGTACCGGCACGGGTCGTTTTGGTAACTGGCTAGAAAATATGGTGGACTGGAACCTTAGCCGCAGCCGTTTTTGGGGGACACCTTTACCCGTTTGGAGAACAGAAGATGGAGAAGAAGAAATTTGTATTGGTTCTATTGCAGAATTAAATGATAGTATTCGCAAAGCAAATGAAGTTTTGGGAGGCGATGTAAATAAGCATTATCTCCACGATGGCATTTTGGATTTGCACAAGCCTTATGTCGACGACGTTGTGTTGGTTTCAGCTTCAGGCAAACCAATGACCCGTGTACCCGACCTCATTGATGTTTGGTTTGACAGTGGCGCCATGCCCTATGCGCAATGGCATTTCCCTTTTGAGAATAAAGAAATCTTTGCTCAAAATTATCCCGCCGATTTTATTGCAGAAGGTGTTGACCAAACCCGTGGTTGGTTTTATACGCTTCATGCAATTGGTTCATTGATAAAAGAAGATGTAGAAGCCGAGCTAAAAGCAGCCGGGCTTCCAATAGCCAAAGTGGATGGCCGGGCTTATAAAACTGTTGTAAGCAATGGGTTAGTGCTTGACAAGGATGGCAATAAAATGAGCAAACGTCTCGGCAACGTGGTTGATCCTTTTAAAACTATTGCTGACTTTGGTGCTGATGCCACACGCTGGTACCTTATCACAAATGCAAGCCCCTGGGACAACCTGAAATTTGATATTGCTGGTATAAAAGAAGTGCAGCGTAAATTTTTTGGTACCCTTTATAATACCTACCAATTTTTTGCATTGTATGCCAATGTGGACGGTTTTGCTTTCAAAGAAGCTTACATACCGCTGGCAGATCGTCCTGAAATTGACCGCTGGATATTATCAAGTCTAAACACTTTAATAAAGCAGGTAACTGCTTCCATGGACGATTATGAGCCTACACAGGCAGGCCGTTTAATGGAAGAATTTGTAGATGAACACCTGAGCAATTGGTATGTCCGTCTCTGCCGTCGCCGGTTTTGGAAAGGCGATTATGAGCATGATAAGATCTGTGCCTACCAGACATTATATGAATGTCTTGAAACGCTGGTGAAGCTAATGGCGCCCATTTCTCCCTTTTTTAGTGATGCCATTTTCAGGAACCTTGAATCAGTAACAGGACGGTTTAAGGTAGAATCCGTGCATCATGCGGATTTTCCAAAAGCCGATGAGAGTGTGATTGATACGAGCCTTGAAGAAAGGATGCAATTGGCCCAAGATATCAGCAGCCTTGTACTAAGCCTTCGCAAAAAGGTAAATATCAAAGTAAGACAGCCGCTGCAAAAAGTATTGATACCGGTACTCAATCCTGAGATGAAGAAGCAACTTGAAAGGGTAGAAGACTTGGTAAAAGCCGAAGTGAACGTAAAAGAACTCAATTATATTACTGACACAGAAGGCTTTATTAAAAAGAAGATCAAACCAAACTTTGTGGCGCTTGGCAAGAAGTTAGGCCCTAAAATGAAAGCTGTCAGCACTGCCATTGGCGCTTTTACCAACTTGGAAATTTCTACCCTTGAAAAGGATGGTCGATACACCCTTACCGTGGATGGAGAACCCCTTGTAATTACACTGGAAGAAGTAGATATTGCAGCAGATGACATACCCGGATGGAGTGTTGCGACAAAGGGAAGTCTTACCGTGGCGCTTGACATAACTATTACCGAACCATTAAGACAGGAAGGCGAAGCCCGGGAATTAGTAAATAGGATCCAAAACATAAGAAAAGATGCTGGATTTGAGCTTACAGACAGGATAAATGTAAAATGGACTGGCTCAGAAAATATTAAGGTTTCATTCGATGAGTTCAAACACTATATTTGCGCCGAAATTTTGGCAGATTCGCTGGAATGGGTGCCCGATTTGGCAGGTGGCACTGAAATTGAAGTGAATGATACCAAGCTAACGGTTCATGTAACCAAAAAGGAAGATTAACGATGGCGACAAAAAAACAACCCCCCAAAAAAACGGGCAAGTCCGTACCCGCTCCGAAAGCAAAATCAGCAGCTAAAGCCGCTCCCTCAGCAAAAAAACCCGCTGCGGGAAAAGTTGCACCTAAAGCTGCCGCTAAATCTGTAAAGCCTGCCGCAAAAGCAGCAGCACCCAAAAAAGAAGTAAAAGCCCCGGCAAAAGCAACTAAACCAGTAGCTAAACCTGCGGCCAAGCCAGCAAAACCTGCACCGGCAAAAGTTGTTTCAGCAAAAGTTCCGGCAAAAGCTGAAAAGCCAATTCAAAAACCAGCAGCACCAGCAAAAGATACAAAAAGCACAAAAATGCCGGCAAAAAAAGTAGAAGCACCAAAAGCAAAAAAAGCAGAAGCACCGCCACCAAAGAAAGCAGAAGTGCCTAAAGAGGATGTTTATGTAACACCCCCTCCACCTCAGAAGGCTCGTGAACCAAAAAAATCAGAGGTTCCGCAAAAACCAATAAAGGTCCCCAAGACTTCCGCCACGGGCAAAGTACCTTATGAGCCTGACTTTACGCATTCTGTACTTGATACACCTGTAAAGGAAGATACAACCAATGGTGCTCCAACTATGCGTTATAGCGATGGTGAGTTGATGGAATTTAGAAACCTGATACAGCGTAAACTTGATGCTGCTAAAAAAGAGCTTGCCTATTTACAGGGATTAATTACCCGTAAAGATGAAATGGGTGGCGATAATGATGATGGCCGCTATATGACAATGGAAGATGGCAGCCTGAGCATGGAACGTGAGCAGTTGAGCCAAATGGCCAGCCGGCAGATCACTTTTATTGATCATCTTGAAAAAGCTTTGATGAGAATCGAGAATAAAACTTATGGCATTTGCCGTGTTACTGGTAAGCTTATTGAAAAAGCCCGCCTGCGTGCCGTACCTCATGCTACATTAAGCATGGAAGCTAAAGTTGGAAAAGCAAGAGCTGTATAATTTTTCAGATATTAAATAATTTTAGCCGCCCAAGGGCGGCTTTTTTTATGTTTTTCAGGTAGTCTGTGTTGCCTGTATGGCTGTTAAAGCGATAGTGTATACAATATCATCTACCAATGCACCTCTTGATAAATCATTTACCGGCTTGCACAAACCCTGCAGCATAGGGCCTACACTTACTACGTTGGCGCTGCGCTGAACAGCTTTGTAGGTAGTGTTGCCAGTATTAAGATCAGGAAATATAAATACATTGGCCTGCCCGGCGACAGGACTGTCGGGTGATTTTTGTTTACCGACACTTTCCACCGTAGCTGCATCATATTGAAGCGGACCATCAATTAAAATGTCAGGATTTTTTTCTTTTGCCAGGCGTGTGGCTTCTTTTACTTTCTCTACATCTGCCCCTGAGCCAGAGGTGCCCGTTGAATAAGAGATCATTGCAACCTTAGGTTCAATTCCAAAAGCTTTTGCAGACTCTGCACTTTGAATAGCAATGTCGGCCAGTTCATCAGCAGAAGGATTAGGATTAACGGCGCAGTCACCATATACATATACCTGGTCTGGCATCAGCATAAAGAATACAGAAGAAACCAGTTTTGCGCCTGGTGCAGTTTTGATCAGTTGTAAAGCCGGCCTGATGGTATTGGCTGTTGTGTGTATAGCGCCTGATACAAGCCCATCCACCTCGTTTAACACTACCATCATGGTACCCAACACAACATTATCTCCCAGTTGGTCATCGGCCTGCTCCGGGGTTAATCCTTTGCTTTTTCGCAGTTCCATCATAGGCGCTATATATTTATGCCTGATGACATCGGGATCCATTATCTCAAGAGTCGCCGGGAGTTGTACACCCTGTGCGTCAGCAATTTCGAGGATTATATCTTTTTTACCCAGTAATATACAATGAGCAATACCTTTCTCTTCACACATAGCTGCAGCAGTAATAGTACGTGGTTCCTGTCCTTCGGGTAATACTATTTTCTTTGAGGCATTTCGTGCAGCCTGTATCAACTGGTAACGGAAAGCGGCTGGTGGCATGCGTTTTTCTGAAGGCTCACCAATTGCCATTTTCAAACTGTCCAAATTAATGTTCTCAGCCACATAATCTACTGCACGGGTAATACGGTCAATATCATCTACAGGAATGTGATCATCCATTTTACCCAAAAGATTGATCGTGTCAAAAGTAGTATGTTCCGTAAGAAGGATAGGGATCTTTTGAGTAAGTGCAGGGGAGCACAGGTTAACAATAGATTCTTTGGGAATAAAACCATTTGTCAACAGTAAACCTGCAACCGGCACTCCACGCAGGACAGCAAGCGAAACAGCCATCAGTATATCATCACGGTCACCTGCAGTGATCACCAGGATTCCCGGACGTAAGCGGTCGGCAATATATTCAACTGAACGTGAAGCCACCATAATATCATAGACCCTTGCATCTTTTATGTTTCCATTAAACAATACCTGGGATTTCAAATGATTGGCCATATCCAGCATCCTTGGTGCAGATAAAGTATGCTCATAAGGAATAGCACCCAGGAAAGGCAGTCTGCCGGATTTAACTGTTTTGCTGATCGAAGAAATTTCCTGGTGCAATGCTCCCGCATTTGAGCCGGGTTCAGTTTTAGTAAGAATATATCCAGCAAAATTGGTTTTATCAACCCCGCCAAATTGTTGAACGGCCAGTTCAATTTGCTCGGCGATAGCAATCGTATTTAGATGATGTGCTGCCACTACCAGTATAATATCAGCCTGCAGGTTGCGGGAGATCTCATAATTTAATGCAGACAAAACCGGTCTATCCGGGTCTTGTGCAAGACCTTCTGCAATCGTTACATCATTGCCAATAGCAGCCTGCTGAAATAATGTAACCAGTTCTTCTATCAACAGGTCTTTTTTCCCTTCTGAAAGTAGTTTTTCCGCGTGGTCAATATGCATCGGTTCGGGTGTTTGCACACCAAATAATTTTTCCGCAAAATGGCGGGAACGTTCAGCATCTTGTCCAAGGTATAAGGTATCAGCAAGAGGTTTAATAAATCCTGTTTTTAATCCCAGCCTTTCAAAGGCACGTACAGTTCCAAGTGACACAGAAGTTAGCGAAGCTTCTAAACCAACCGGGGTGAGGTAATATGTTTTCATAGTGAATTGTCTTTATAAAAAGCTTGATGTAGTTACAACAATGCGGCCGTTTCCATCGCAATCATTAATTCTTCATTTGTGGTTATTACAATTGCTTTTGCAGTGTCACTTGTTGTAATAATGCCTTGTCTTCCGCCTACAGCAGCTTCATTTTTTTCTGCGTCTGTTTTATATCCTAAAACTTTTAAATGTTCCAATACCATGCTACGGATCATTGAGGAATTTTCACCTATACCTCCTGTAAATACCAGGGCATCCACATGTGGTAATGTTACGGTTAAAGCTCCAATATATTTTGCGAGGCGGTATGCAAATATTTTCAGGGCCAGTTGTGCCCCTTCATTTCCTTTAAGAGCGGCATCCTGCAATTCTCGTACATCGCTTGACAGGCTGGAAAGTCCCAACAGCCCGCTTTTTTTATTTAAAATATCTGTGATCATCTCCGTTTCAAGGCCGAGTACCTTGCCTATATAAGGATACAAGCCAGGATCAATATCACCTGACCGTGTACCCATTACCAACCCTTCCAGCGGTGTAAATCCCATTGTAGTATCAATGCTTCTGCCATTCAATATTGCGGCTGCACTTGCGCCGTTGCCAAGATGCACTGTAATAAACGCACTGTTATTTAATGGAAGTTGCAGCAGTTCAGCCGCCTGCTTTGCCACATACTGGTGGCTGGTGCCATGAAATCCATAACGTCTTACACCATGGTCTTTATAAAGGGTTACCGGAACCGCATACAGGTATGCGTAGTCAGGCAATGTTTGATGAAATGCTGTATCGAAAACAGCCACTTGGGGCAGGTGTGGTGCAGCTTCTATGGCAACACGTATACCCAGCAGGTTAGCAGGATTATGCAATGGTGCAAAAGCAATACAGTCTTCAATAACCCTGATGACTTCATCGTTAATTATCGTAGCAGTTTTAAATTTTTCGCCGCCGTGTACGACCCGGTGCCCGATCGCTGTAATGAGGTGAGACAGGTCTTTCTGCTTTAAAACTTTCAGTAAACTTTGCATCGCTGCTGCATGATCATTTCCATCGAGGGCAATATCTTCTTTAATGCCATCATGCTTTATATGCATAGCAGCATTGTCAAGTTGCAATCTCTCTGCTATACCAGTTATAATAGTTGTATTGGCAGAAATATTGATCAGGGAAAACTTAATAGATGAACTTCCGCTGTTTATTACTAAAACTATTTTTTCCATGCGGTGCTAATTGTAAAAATGTTAAGCGTCAATGTTTTTGTTAATGTTGGGTGTAGGTTTTTATTGAGTTATAAGTAGAAGTCCTTTTCAATTTCCCAAGTGAAGGGCTGCGTAAATGTGCTTAGAGTTTTCACTTCTTTAAGATTAAAAGTTCGCCATTTTACATCTTGTTTGTCATTTGAGAAATTACCTATTGCAATTTTTACTTTTTTTGTTAAGAAGTTGTAGCTCCGATCTTCCGTATCGCCTGAGCCACGATTTGCAGAATTATAGTCTGCTCCTATAAGTTGGAATTGCTTGTTTTGATAACGGAACTTATAGTAGTTGGTTGACATTTCCCAACTTCCCATACTCATCCATATTCGAAAGTCAATTTGCAAAACTTTGTTTGCAATTGAAATGTTTAGAAAAGGATCATCCATAATTGGATTATCGTGAGGGAGTATAAAGGAATTGTTTTGCTCGATTAAATTATATCGGTTTGTCTTTGCGCTATAAAAACCGATTACTAAAATTCTGGGTTGAGTTATTATTGTGTCGTTGTATTCAGGTGCGAACGAGGCCTCATGTTTGATGAATGTCACACTGTCGATGTGCTCCAATACAATTGCGAAGTCATTTAATTTATCGTTGTTTAAGTCGCCTTTTGCGGAGTCCAGCAGTGTCCAACCAATAGGTATAAAGTCCGATATATTTTGTCCGGTGCTCTTTACAATTGGATATGAAAAGTCTTGCCCCGAAACAAGCCCAACTCTTAATAGAAATATTATAGTTAGAAGAGGTCTCATAAAGGTCGTAACGTTAGGAGAACTTGCGTTCCCTTAAGTGGGCATGTCTTTCTAAAACAGGAAACAAATTTTATTTAATTCCGTACTGTACGTCTCCTACTTAAATTCCTGCATATCTACCAGCCTCTTGTAAATACCACCTTGTGCGAGTAATGAATCATGAGTGCCCCGCTCGGCTATTTCACCTTTTTGCAATACGATAATTTCATCGGCGTGGCGGATAGTACTTAAGCGATGGGCAATTACGATCGTTGTCCTGTCTTTCATTACATTATTGATGGCATCCTGCACCAGGCGCTCACTTTCCGTATCAAGACTGCTGGTGGCTTCATCCAAAATAAGGATGGGCGGGTTTTTTAAAACAGCCCTTGCAATCGTTAACCGTTGACGCTCTCCACCACTCAATTTGGTACCTCGGTCACCGATGTTACTGTTATAGCCACCTTCTTTATGTGTAATAAAACTGTGAGCATTTGCAACCTTAGCTGCCGCGATTACCGCATCATCGGAAGCATTATCTATCCCCAACGCTATATTATTTCTTATAGAATCATTAAAGAGGATCGGTTCCTGGGTAACAATTCCCATCAGGCTGCGAACACTATGAAGCTGGTAATCCTTGATGTTAATACCATCTATAAGCAATTCGCCTTCACTTACATCATGAAATCTCGGAACAAGATCTGCCAAAGTTGATTTGCCCGCACCACTGCTTCCAACAAGGGCGATGGTTTTTCCTTTGCCAACCACCAGGTTAATGTTTTTCAATATTACTTTATCGTCGTACCTGAATCCCACATTCCGAAATTCGATCTGGCTATTGAATCCCTGGATGACTGCAGCACCTGGCTTATCTTCTATAGTCAGTGGGGCCTTTAGCACTTCTTCAATACGTCCGATAGCTGCACTGCCTTTCTGCATGTTGTAAAATGATGCAGAAAGAGACTTTGCCGGGTTGATGATATTGTAAAACAAACCAAGGTAGGTAATAAAGGCAGCCCCTTCCAGGCCGTTATTGGTTAAAACCAGTGAGCCGCCATAAAGCAGCACACAGCAGAAAACAAAAATGCCAAGTGTTTCACTCAGGGGCGAGGCAAGATCTTTTCGGTAACCAATATTGTTTTTAGCAATCAGCAGGTTATCGTTAATCGAAAAAAAACGGCTGCGCAATAAAGTCTCGGCATTAAAGGCTTTGATCACCCTTAACCCTCCAAGTGTTTCATCCAATACTGATGCGGATTCGCCATAGCGCTCGGCCACAATTAGACTTTGTTTTTTAAGACTCCGGCTTATACGCCCAATGATAAAACCCATTATGGGAAGCAGTATAAATAAGAACAGCGTGAGTTTTACACTCAGAATCAGCAAGACTGTCAGGTTGAAAATTATTTGAAGTGGGTCCCGTATCCAGCCTTCCAAAGTTCCGACAACAGAAGTTTCGACTTCGCCAATATCATTTGTCATACGGCTCATGAGATCGCCCTTGCGTTGCTCAGTAAAATACCCGATTGGCAGCTTTAGGATCTTATCGTACATGTCCGCCCTCAATAAATTTACAATAGTGTTTTTAAGAGGGTTGAGTATATAATACGATAAATAGAGGAACACATTTTTAAGAACGATAGACAAAAGCATAAAACCGCAAATGACCAAGAGGAGATCCATTTTATTATTTCCAAGATGGGCCGCAAGACCATTCATTTGCTCCCGCATCCAGTCCGTTACTCCGTGGCCACCACTGGCGGAGACGGTATTAAGTACATCTGATTTTCCAAGAAAGATGAGCTCAAAAAAAGGCATCAGCATGCCGATAGAAAGGATCGAAAACAATGTAGAAAGAAGTATAGAAATAAAGTATCCGGCCAATTTGCCTTTATAAGGTTTCAGGAAATTGAACAGCCTGGCATATTTCTTCATCAGATGAACTAAAAATTAAGGGCGCAAAGTAACTACTTTTACATTGGCTGTTGTTGCGTATAAACCGGACAGCCTCTCAAAAAACAGGAAAGACCATGCAGGAAAGTAAACGTCAGAAACAGGTAGCAGGCTTGCTGAATGAAGAACTGAATCATATCTTTTTGAAGATCGGACTAAATATGATTGATGGGGGAATGGTCTCCATTTCATCTGTAAAGATCACCCCGGACCTGATGGAGGCGAGGATCTACCTGAGTTTTTTCCAGGTTAAAGATCCCGATGCTATGCTGCAAAAAATAAAAGACCGCAACTGGGAAATAAAAAAAGATCTCGCCGCAAGTGTAAGACACCAACTCCGGGTAATACCAACTTTGCAATACTTTATTGATGATACACTTGATTATGTCTTCAAAATGGAAGAATTGTTTAAGACGATCAATACTCCCAAAAAAGAAGAAGAATAATCAAAACTTCCAATTCTAATAACCTGCCCGCCATTGGCGTGGTTTCACTTTTTTTGCATTGGCCCTTTCCACAGATATTTTACTAAAGGCATACAGGCTTATGATTGCCAGCCAGGTCATGGCAAAACTGTATGATGAGAACAGGCAGTTGTGTAAATATGTTCATTCAACAAGCCTCGGTCACCAGGCTATACAATTGGCTACGGCTTTTAACCTGCAGCCAAAAGATTATGTGAGTCCATATTACAGGGATGAAAGTTTATTATTAGGCCTGGGTTATACACCGGGCCAGTTAATGCGGCAATTGTTAGCCAAAGCTGACGATCCCTTTTCGGGCGGCAGATCTTACTATTCGCACCCATCCAATAGAGATGATGATAAGCCAAAAATAATACACCAGAGCAGTGCCACAGGGATGCAGGCTATTCCTACAACCGGCATCGCACAAGGGTTTCAGTATTTTAGGGAAATGAATGCCAAAGGTTCCCGACTTAATGGATCAAAGGGCATCAACGGTGAAGTTGTAGTTTGCTCTTTTGGAGATGCAAGTCTTACAGAAGGTGAGGTAAGTGAAGCTTTCCAGGTAGCTGTTCTCAAGAAATTACCCATTATTTATTTGGTGCAGGACAATCGTTGGGGAATAAGTGTAACTGCTGCAGAAGCCCGTGTAATGGATGCTGTAACTTTTGCCTTAGGCTTCCCAGGGTTAAAAACAAAACGGATCGATGGCACTGACTTTGAGCGGAGCTATTACACCATGCAGGAAGTAATAGAGTCTGTAAGAAGAGGGGATGGCCCTTGTCTGGTGCAGGCTGATGTGGCTTTATTGGGCCATCATACAAGTGGTGTCCGCAAAGAATTTTACCGCAGCGAAGATGACCTTGCCATTCATGCTCAAAAAGATCCTGTGCCACGCCTGAAATGGAGATTGGATATACTTGGAATCCCAAAAGTTGAGTTGGCACAATTAGAAGAAGAAGTGACTGCATGGGTAAAAGAAGAATTTGAATCGGCCTTGGCGGCACCAGACCCTGAGCCGGCATCAGTTTCAGATCATGTATTTGCCCCAACACCCGTAATTGTTGAATCAGGCGAAAGATCTCCTGCGGGTAATGAAAAAGTTATTATGGTCGATGCGGCTCTTTTTGCCATACGGGAGATAATGGAAGATCATCCAGAAGCACTTTTGTATGGTCAGGATGTAGGCCGCCGGCTCGGTGGTGTTTTCCGGGAGGCAGCTACTTTGGCAGAGCAATTTGGTGATCACCGGGTTTTTAATACCGCTATACAGGAAGCATATATTATTGGCTCCACGGCCGGCATGTGTGCTGTTGGTGCAAAGCCAATTGTGGAAGTTCAGTTTGGAGATTATATATGGCCTGCCGTTAACCAGTTGGTTTCGGAGATCAGTAAAAGCTGTTATCTCACAATGGGCAAATACCCGGTGCAAACAATTATCAGGGTGCCGGTTGGTGCTTATGGTGGCGGAGGTCCGTATCATAGCGGCTCTGTTGAAACTATGCTGCTTTCGATCAAGGGTATCAAAGTAGCGTATCCCTCTAATGCTGCTGATATGAAGGGGTTAATGAAAGCTGCTTTTCTCGATCCTAACCCGGTAGTAATGCTCGAACACAAAGGATTGTACTGGAGTAAAGTTCCCGGCACGGAAGAAGCCAAAACCATTGAGCCATCAAGAGATTATATTATTCCACTGGGTAAAGGAAGGGTAGTGCTGGCCTCTAATGAGACTGCCATACAAAGTGGTGAAAGTTGCTGCATTATCACTTATGGAATGGGGGTTTACTGGGCAAAAGCCGCATCAGTTGCTTTTAAGGGTCAGGTTGAAATAATAGATCTGCGAACCTTATTTCCATTGGATAAAGAGCTTGTTTATAACGCTGTAAAACGTCATGGCAAATGCCTGGTGCTTACGGAAGAACAGCAAAATAATTCCTTTGCCGAAGCGCTGGCCGGTCGAATCTCCTTCCATTGTTTCCGAAACCTTGATGCTCCTGTCGAAGTGCTTGGAGCACTTAACCTGCCTGCGGTTCCCATTAATCTTGAACTGGAAAAAGCAACGTTGCCTAATGCTGATAAAGTGAAAGAGAGGTTAACACAACTTTTGTCAAGATAAAAATTTTCGGCAAGTATTAATAGGGGCAATTATTTATTATTCACAAATGAAACCCGGGAAAAGAAAGTTTTTATACACTGGTATTGTAATAGTACTGCTAATGTTAGTAGCCAGTATTATATGGAATAAAATATTTACCACTCAGCAACCACAAGATCAGGTTAAGGTAGCTTCTTCACCAACACCGATCGATACTTCTCAGCATGGCCATAAAAAAGATAGTATAGTTTCTGAAACAAGTAATAAAGATGGAAGCAAAAAAACAATAGACTCTCTGGAAAGGATTGTTAAGCAAAGCTTTGATTGGAATGACGGAGCAAAGAGAAAATTGCGATATATGAAAGCTTGTTATGCTTTGGGCAAGGTTTATGAAACTGAATTTGAAAAGGGGAATGAGCCTGACATGAAAAAAGCACTTTACTATTATGAAAAAGTAGCGATCCTTTCCGATGGTACTGATTCTGACTTAGGCTGGGACACTGAATTGATTAGTTATCGTGATTTTGTGCTGAAACGGATAGCTGAGATATATTATACAAATAAGGGAACAAAAAAATTTCAGCAAAAAGCAAAACATTGGTATGAATTGTCAGCAGAACAAGGAGATGAAAAAGCTGCCGAAAAATTGGAGGCAATAATTGCCAAAAGTTCAAAAGATTCAATCAATGGATTCTCACTAAGGATAACATTTGCCAGCAGTCCCCTTTTATTCAAAAGAAACAGACTCTTATTAAGTAACTATGCTCTTATAATAAAAAATAATCCCAATAAAAGATTTTGTGTTACAGGTCGGGGAGGCTATACTTCTTACACGGCCCAACAATTTAATTGGGAACAAGCAGAGGCAGTAATTAAGTATCTGGTAGAAAATGAAGGTATAAACCGCGAAAGCTTTGTATTCCGATATGGTGAGTCTGGCGGCAATAATATAGTTGATCTTGAAGATTGTACAGGCGACGATGGCCCGAATAGGGTGCCCGCACCTCATCCCGGTATGAGCAAATACAAAAAAATTCGGAACTAGCAAGCGCCCAAAAATTTTAAAAGCCTCAATATGAGGCTTTTTGTAGCGAGGAGCAGACTTGAACTGCCGACCTTCGGGTTATGAATCCGATGCTCTAACCAGCTGAGCTACCTCGCCAAAACGGGCAGCAAAAGTAGCGGGAAATTGTTTTTCACCCAACTATAAACAGCTTAATTCCTCATGCATTAATCGATCGTGACAGAAAAATGGACTTTGACCAGCATTTTCAGAAACATTTCAAACTTTTCCAGTTTGCTTTACATTTAGCGTTCAAATATTCCTGATGAAACATATCCCAATTTTTTTTGCAGTTGTATTCTTTCTGTCTGCGTGTAAACAGCCATCTAATGATCTGCAAAGCATTCTTTCCAAAGGCAAATGGATAGATCTGACTTACAGCTTTTCGACGGAAACAGTTTACTGGCCCTCTGTTACCAACACATTCCACCTGGATACGGTATTTAACGGCACTACGCCCGGCGGTTTTTTTTACTCGGCTTACAGCTATAGTGCTCCTGAGCACGGCGGCACGCATCTCGATGCGCCGGTACATTTTGCCAAGGGAAAAATGGCCGCCGATGAATTGCCAATTGAACAGTTGACCGGTAATGCAGTTGTGATTGATGTATCGACAAAAGTTTCCTCTAATAAAGATTATTTAATAACAGTTCAGGATGTGGAAGATTGGGAAAAAGCTCATGGCGCTATCCCTGAAGGAGCTATCGTATTGTTTAGAACAGGATTTGGAAAATATTATCCCGACCCGGTAAAATATCTCGGAACTGCTGAAAAAGGTGCAGAAGGTATTGCCAAACTGCATTTTCCCGGTATTGATCCTGGTTTATCGGAATGGCTTGTAAAGAACAGGAAAATAAAAGCAGTTGGATTAGATACTGCCAGTGTGGATTATGGCCAATCAAAAGATTTTAAAACGCACCAAATTTTATATGCTGCAAACATTTGCGGTTTCGAAAATGTTGCAAACCTTGATCAACTGCCAGAGACTGGAGCTTATGTAATTGCGTTGCCAATGAAGATAAAAGGTGGCAGTGGTGCGCCCTTACGAATGGTGGCATGGGCGGCCCAATAAAACTGAAAAATATTGATCTGTAGAATTTCTTACTGTGCATAAACAGATGATCTAATCGCTTCCTGCAAAATTTCACTTGCCTTATATTCGCCCTTAATATGACCAGACAAATAACTGCAGCAATTACCGCCGTTGGTGGCTACGTTCCTGATTATGTGCTCACCAATTTTGAGCTGGAAAAAATGGTGGATACCAACGATGAATGGATACGTACCCGCACTGGTATCTCCGAAAGAAGAATTTTAAAAGGGGAAGGAAAGGGCTCATCAGATCTTGGGGCAGAAGCAGTAAAAGAAATATTGAAGAAGAAAAATATTGATCCCAAAGAAATTGACTGCATTATTTGTGCTACGGTTACACCCGATATGGTCTTCCCGGCTACTGCAAATATTATTTCTGATAAGGTAGGCGCCATTAATGCCTGGGGCTATGATATGGAAGCAGCCTGCAGTGGTTTTCTATTTGCAATAAGCACGGCTGCTATGTATATCGAAAGTGGCCGCTATAAAAAGGTAATAGTAGTAGGTGCTGAAAAAATGAGTTCTATTATTGATTATACCGACCGTGCAACCTGTATCATTTTTGGCGACGGTGCCGGTGCAGTATTGATGGAGCCTGACAGTGAGCAGCTTGGAGTGCAGGATGTTATTTTAAGATCAGATGGATCTGGTCGCCATTTTTTAAATATGAAAGCCGGTGGTTCAGTAAGGCCTGCGACTGTAGAAACTGTACTGGCAAGAGAGCATTTTGCATACCAGGAGGGCCAGGCGGTTTTTAAGTTTGCTGTAAAAGGCATGGCAGATGTAAGTGGTGAGCTAATGGAAAAAAATAAGCTTACTGCCGATGATATTGCATGGCTTGTCCCACACCAGGCTAATCTTCGCATTATAGATGCCACTGCTAACCGGATGGGTTTGCCAAAAGAAAAAGTAATGATCAATATTCAGAAGTATGGCAATACTACTGCAGCCACCATTCCGCTTTGTCTTTGGGATTGGGAAACCCAATTGAAGAAAGGCGATAATATTGTGCTTGCTGCCTTTGGTGGTGGGTTTACCTGGGGAGCTGTTTGGGTAAAATGGGCCTATGATACTACTGCTGTTTAGCAATATCTAACAGGCGGCGTTTACTTTTTGCAGTCCACAGAAATGCCCGCCTTTTGCAGACACAGCGTTCGATGCTTGGTTTCCAAAGCTGCAATCATCTGTTAATTATTTTGATGACGGATTGCATACAGATACGCTCAGCCTGTTCCAATATTATAGGTCCGAAGAGCATAATATTGGCTATGGTTCGGGCACTTGCGATATGTCGTCATATTTTCAAATGCGTTTCAATAGTTCTGCCACCGATTTTTTTTCTGCCTCTGCATCCAATTATGAAGATGGAAGACATTACTCGCTTCGTGTAAAAGATGTGATGCTCGACATAACAGAAATTGATGAAAACAACGGAATAAAATTTTTCAATAACGCTTTTAAAGAAACCTTTTTCAATTCACGTACGATCAACGGTAAAACGTTTGCTAATGTGCAGCGCATAACGGCAGACACATCCATTGTCAAAGGAATGAACATCAGGGAATTTTTCCTGGCAAAAAACGAAGGGCTTGTTGCGTACGAAGATTATCCTTCACGTACAGTATGGGTAAGGCGATAAACAGTTTCCATGATAATTAGTATTGTTTTTCCCGTGACCATGCATGCAGGCAGTGTAGCTATCCCGCTTCATGCCATCCTTGAGATCATTGGAATTTTTATTGGCTTCCGTTATTTCTTATACCTCAAAAAAAAGAAGGGCGATCCTGTTGAAAGTTCAAACCGGGTTTGGATATTGATAGCGGCTACTACAGGTGCATTGATTGGATCGAGACTGGTTGGGGCGATGGAGAATCCGCATGAATGGTTGCATTCGCATCATATGCTTCTCTATGCGTACTATCAAAAAACGATGGTGGGCGGTTTATTGGGAGGACTATTTTGTGTGGAATTTACCAAGGTCTTATTAAAAGAAAAAACAAACAGCGGCGACCTCTTTGTTTACCCCTTGCTGCTTGCTCTGATCATTGGACGTATTGGCTGTTTTAGTATGGGCGTCTATGAAGAAACCTATGGCCTTCCAACAGCATTGCCCTGGGGCATGAATTTAGGAGATGGGTTACAAAGGCATCCTGTAACGCTATATGAAATTATTTTTTTATTGTTATTATGGTTGGCGCTAACACGGGTACAAAGAAAATTTGATTTGGTCAATGGAGCTTTGTTCAAACTTTTTATGATCAGCTATTTTATATTTCGTTTTGCTCTTGATTTTATAAAACCACATTATACTTTTAGCATTGGTTTATCCTCTATCCAGGTTGCATGCTTAATAGGATTGTTTTGGTATGCCAGGTATTTAATAAAACCCCGGCTTTTGTGCAGCATCACAAACCCTGGTTGAACAACCGCCGGCTGTCTGTAAACCTCCGATTGCCAACCTTTATTGATTAAGGCTTAACTTGGCTTAAAATCAATTTTTATAATTTTCTGAAACACCTATATGCCCGAACGTCCATATACCTACTACGACTTTACCTTAAGCCTTTGCCCTGAATGCTTAAAAAGAGTAGATGCAAAAATTGTATTTGAAAACGGCAATGTTTTTATGCTGAAAAATTGTGCTGAACATGGCTTTCATAAAGTGCTGATTGCTGATGATGTAGATTATTATAAAAATATCCGCAACTACAACAAAGCATCTGAAATTCCCTTGCGCTTTAATACAAAAACTCATTATGGCTGCCCTTATGATTGCGGACTTTGCCTGGATCATGAGCAACATGGATGCCTTACAATTGTAGAGGTTACGGACAGGTGCAATCTTACCTGCCCAACCTGTTATGCGGGCAGCAGCCCTATGCATGGCAGGCATCGGACATTAGAAGAAATTGAAAAGATGCTTGATATAATTGTAGCCAATGAAGGCACTCCTGATGTGGTGCAAATAAGTGGCGGTGAGCCAACAGTGCATCCCCAATTTTTTGAGATACTTGATATTGCAAAAAGAAAGCCGATCAAGCATTTAATGGTTAACACCAACGGCATAAGGATAGCAAAAGATGAAAAATTTACAGAACGTCTTGCATCGTACATGCCAGATTTTGAGATCTATCTTCAATTTGATTCTTTTAAGGCTGACGCATTAAAAGCATTACGGGGCGAAGACCTTACCGAAGTAAGAAAAAAAGCATTGGAACATCTTAATAAATTCAATCTTTCAACCACGCTTGTTGTTACGCTGCAAAAAGGCCTGAACGATGATGAAATTGGTAAATAATTGAATACGCTTTACAGCAACCCTGTGTAAGAGGCGTTACATTTCAGCCTACCCAAATTGCAGGGAGGCTGGAAGGATTCGATCCACAAACCGACAGGATCACACTTACTGAAGTAAGAAGAAAAATACTGGAACAAAGCCCCATCTTTCAGCCGAATGATATTATACCTGTACCCTGTAATCCTGATGCACTGGCAATGGGTTATGCTTTAAAACTTGGCGGCCAGGTTTTTCCTATGACACGCTATATAGACCCTGCACATCTGTTAAATAATAGCCGTAATACAATCGTGTATGAGCAGGATACTGTGTTACATGAGCACCTTATTAAAATATTCAGCACGGGCATTTCTGTAGACAGAGTTGAAGAAAATGTAAACCAGCTATTGTGTTGCCTTCCTAATGTGTATGCACCTGGACTTAGCTATGACAATCTTTTCCGCATTATCATTATGCGTTTTATTGATGCCTGGGATTTTGATGTACGGGCTATAAAGAAAAGCTGTGTGCATATCGTCCATAAGAATGGAAATATCATCCCATTTGAAACGATGAACCTATTATACCGGGACGAAAAAGAAGAAAAAGTGAAACAGTTAAGAGGAAATAAAGAAGTGATGGCACTATGAAAAAAGAAACGCAAATAAGCCTGCTGGTAACAGCACTTCTATCAGCATCTGTCATATTTATTTCTTATATCAGTATGGGGCGAAATGACAGGCAGTGGGGTATGTATGGATTAATTGCTTTATGCCTCGGAGCCATTGAAGTGATCGTGGGAATAGGATTGATGTTTTTCGAACGTAAGCGTAATTCTGCCGCTGGAATTCTTATAGGAGCTTTACTTACGCTTCTTATGGGTGGAAGCATTTGCACCGGATTAATAAAGTTTTAAAGAAAAAACTCAACTCGTACTTTTATCCTTAATCATTCCGGCGATGAATAAAACCATAATTCGTACACTGCTTGTTTGCATCGGAATCCCTTTGGCGTTTTTTTTCCTTTCTTTTATTAGCCAACCCCGTGCCAGTGATATAGCCCCGGAGTTAGGTCTTGCGTTTTCGCTCGCAGGACTATTTTATATTGTTCCGGGTATTATACTGGCACTTATAAAATCAAGCCGTGATGTTGGCAAGGAGTACTGCTTTCTGTTGCATTGCTGCTGGTAGTGGGCTTTTCATTATGCAGTATGAACCCTATTTCTATTCATTAAAAGATATCGTCGAAAAACAAAAAAGGTGCTATAAAAGCACCTCAAAAATATTGTCTGTTTCAATTAATGCTCTGGCGCATGCTCAGTTTCGTGTTCTGCTCCATGCTCGGTTTTATGCTCTTTGCTTTGTTCGCTACCATGATCTGAACCATGTTCAGCCGGAGCCGAAGACTCAATGCGATAAAGATCTTTTTCCCTTCCTCCATCTTTCCAGAAATCCCAGCAAATAAGAGCAAGAAAAATTGTGGCTATAACTACTATTAAAATACCTGCGCCGTTAGTGTTGCGGCCAAAGCCTTTGGCTGGTGTTAGTTCTTGTTCTTCGTGTTGCATGATGAAAGAATGGTTTTAAATTGTTGCAAACCTACTATTTGGCACGGATTCTCCAAATGCACAGTCATAAGTTTTGAAAGATTTTTTTACCCGGTTTTATTCAACCATCTCCGCATATTAAGGATAAGATCGGGGTCGGGAGAGTTTTCGAGCCACTTTTCTTTCTCGGACAACCGGCAAACACCCGGATAATCTTCCCTGTTCATACCCATATCAATAATGAGCTGAAAGTGAAGGTGTGGCGGCCAATGGCCATTTTCATGTGGCTCTCCAAAATGAGCGAATGCAGTGCCACGGTTTAGAAAATGGCCTTCGCTTACGGCGCCGATATCTTTTAACGATAAGTGCCCATATAGGGTGTAGAAGCTAAATCCCTCCAACTGGTGGGACAAAATGATAACAGCGCCATAATCGCCAAATTGTTCATGAAAACCCAAACCATGCACACGTCCACCGAGGGGAGCAAACACACGGGTGCCGGCCTTTCCCCAGATATCAATGCCCAAATGCAGTCTCCTCGGCTCACCTCCAGGTTCGGGTGCATTAAATACTTCGCTGCGGCTGTAAACAGTGCGGTGTTCGGCATAGCCGCCAAACCCATACCTGGCTTTATTTTGCTTCAAAATATTTTCTATATAAGCATTAAAAGCTGCAGTATAATTAAGTATGGGAGCGGTAAGAGTTGTGTTTTGATCGGTAAAATCAAATGGCACCAATATATCCTCTGCCGGGTTAAAGGGTACAACGGGGTAAAAATCTTTTTGATTGGCTTTTAAAAGAATTTCTAAATGGCTGCTCATTCTGTAAATCTATTGAATGATTTATTACCTGTACGAAACAGGCCCAAAGAAGAGTATCATTCTATCTTTTGCATTTCCATTTAGAAGAAGCTGCCGAACTTTACATTTATTAATCATTTTTATCTAGCTCAAAATAAACTTCCATGAAGAATCTAACTGTTCTTGCTTTTTGTTCACTGCTTCTTTTCGCTTTTGCACCGGCAGCCGTTACCTCCATCCATGAATTTAAAGTTCCTGACATTGATGGTGGCACTATTGATTTTTCACAATACAAGGGCAAGAAAATATTAGTGGTGAATACTGCTTCTGAATGCGGCTTTACTTACCAGTACGAAGGGCTTGAGCAACTGTACGAAAAGTATAAAGACAAACTTGTAATAGTGGGATTTCCTGCGAACAACTTTATGGGCCAGGAGCCAGGAACCAATGCCGAGATCAAACAATTTTGTACGAGCAAGTTTCATGTTAGTTTCCCAATGGCGGCCAAAGTGAGTGTAAAGGGAAAAGACATTGACCCTCTGTTTAAATGGCTTACAAACAAAGATGAGAACGGCATAATGGATGCCAATATCAACTGGAATTTCAACAAGTTTTTATTGGATGAAAACGGCAAACTTATTGAACACTTCAATAATAAGGTAGAGCCAATGAGCGAAGCGATAACGAAGTATTTGAATTAGACTACGATAGTTCTCTTAATTTAATCATTCATTTACTGACCATTGACCACTCACGGCTCACCATCTTACAATGGTGTTATCAACCTGCCACTAAACCAGATATATAAATAATTTCCACTACAATGGACATCCCAGTGACTTTGGCTTTTTACTTTTGACTGCAGCCATCATCATCCGCCACAGGCCAATGTCCACACATCGGAATTGTTGGATACGTGTTGAAACACATATACTGCCTCATTAATTTATCCTTATCGTCTGAGAACTATGTACCCGGTTAGAAATCCATCAAACAGCAACATTTTCCACCACATATTTCATTTTTTTCAGTTTTCACCCTTACCTTTCGCAAAATATTCAACCAGAAGTCCCAACCTATTCATTTCAGTTCTTCAAAACTAAATTGTTATCCCATGAGAAAAGTCGTACTGCTAACAGCAATGTCAGCACTCATTACCACAATGGTGTTTTCACAAACACGTAAATTCTGGTCTCCCAACAATGAAAGCCGCAGCACTATTACAACAGACAAAGCTGTTGCAAGGCTTAGTTATCCAAAGGAGTTTAAATTATTCAACCTAGATGCCGCTCCGCTCAGGGAAGAATTATTTTCTATTGCAGGCAGCCGCCGCATTAAGGCTTCCACGATTATCTCTCTTCCCAATGCCGATGGCGCACTTGAAGAATTCGAGATGGTAGAAGCTTCCAATTTCGAACCTGAATTACAGGCCAGGTTTCCTGAGATCAGGGCTTATTCCGGCAAAGGCATTACCGATAAATATGCCACTGTAAAATTGAGCCTCTCCCCCGAAGGTGTACAAACCATGATCTTCAGGACCGAAAAAGATAACGAATTCATTGAACCTTATTCAAAAGATCATGTTGTTTATTCCGTGTATAGGTCGCACAGGGAAAAAGGCAAACTCCCATGGACCTGCACCACACCAGAAAAACAATTGGCATCAGACATCAGTTCACAGCTTTCTCCAGGACAAGATGCAATTGGCGCTTCAACTGGCACATTAAAAACCATGCGTCTGGCACAATCCTGCAACGGCGAGTATGCAAATTATTTTGGCGCCACCAGCTCAGCACAGGTGAACCTGGTTTTAGCAGCCTTTAACGCAACCATTGCAAGATGTAATGGCGTGTTTGAAAAAGATCTTGCCGTGCACCTCAATCTTATTGCTAATACAACAGCAGTTATTTATTATAACCCATCAACAGACCCTTATACTTCATTATCAAACTGGAATTCGCAACTGCAGTCCACCTTAACAGCAAATATTGGAGAAGCAAACTATGATATTGGCCATATGTTCGGCGCAAGCGGCGGCGGTGGCAATGCAGGCTGTATTGGTTGTGTTTGCACAAACGGTTCTAAGGGAAGCGGCATCACTTCACCTGCTGATGGAATACCACAGGGTGACAATTTTGATATAGACTATGTGGTGCACGAAATGGGACATCAACTGGGCGCTAATCATACTTTTTCCATGTCGCTGGAAGGTACCGGTGTAAATAAAGAAGTTGGTTCCGGCATTACCATCATGGGTTATGCAGGCATCACCAGCCAGGATGTGGCGCCACATTCCATAGATATTTTTCATGAGGCTTCTATCGCACAAATACAGGCTAACCTTGCAGGCAAAACCTGTCCTGTAACTACCAATATTACAGCTAATAACGCGGCTCCTGTTATTGGGGCGGTTAGCAATTATACTATTCCTATCAGTACTCCGTTTGCACTCACCGGATCTGCAACAGATGCTAACGGAGACCCACTGACGTATTGCTGGGAGCAAAATGATAATTCCTCTACATCAGGAGCAAACAGTGTGGCCTCTGCCACAAAAGCAACGGGACCCAACTGGATATCATTTAGCCCGACTGTTTCTGGTACAAGACTATTTCCAAAACTATCGACCATACTGGCAGGCGCTTTAATATCCGGCCCATTATCAGGTGGTGATGCGGGTGCCAACACAGAAGCCCTAAGCTCTGTGTCAAGAACTTTGAACTTCAGGTTAACTGTTAGAGATAACCATGCTTACAGTTCTGTTGCTCCTGTTGCAGTTGGCCAAACAGCATTTAGTGATGTGGTAGTTACAGTAAGTAACACGTCGGGGCCATTTGCTGTTACAGCGCCCAATAGTGCCGTAACCTGGCCCGGAGGCTCTTCTCAAAATATTACATGGAGTGTTGCAAGTACTACTGCAGCGCCGGTTAGCTGTGCCAATGTAAAAATTTCACTGAGCACGGACGGAGGACAAACCTTTCCAACTGTTTTGGCTGCAAGCACACCAAACGATGGTACAGAAGCATTGGTAATACCTTCTACCCCGAGCACTACAGCAAGAATTAAAGTAGAAGCGGTAGGTAATATCTTCTTTGATATTTCCAATACTAATTTCACGATTGGTACAGCAGTTTCCTGCGGAAGCCCAACAGGTCTCGCAGCATCGGCCATTACACAAACTTCAGCTACACTGGGCTGGGCTGCAGTAAGTGGCGCTACCAGTTATGATGTAGATTATAAAGCAGCTTCATCAGGCACATGGCTCAATGTTGTAACGGCTACTGTAAGTTTATCTGTAAACAAAACAGGCTTAGTAGCAGGCACTTTGTACGACTGGAGAGTGAGAGCAAACTGCGCCTCAGGATCAAGCAGTTATTCCCAGGCCCAGTTTACAACTACAACCGCAGCTACATGTGGAAATCCGACCGGTCTCGCAGCATCGGCCATTACACAAACATCTGCCACACTGGGCTGGGCTGCAGTAAGTGGCGCTACGAGTTATGATGTAGATTATAAAGCAGCTTCATCAGGCACCTGGCTTAATATTGTAACAGCGACTGCAAGTTTATCAGTGAACAAAACTGGCTTAGTGGCAGGTACCTTATACGACTGGAGAGTGAGAGCAAACTGCCCTTCACTATCAAGCAGCTATACACAGGCACAGTTTACAACTACAGCAGCCACTACTTGCCCGGGTGCTTTGGATGTAAGCACCAATGGAACCAGGGCTGGCGCAGCTACTATACCATTCAATACTGATGTTTATGGGTTATTAAACGTGGGCAGCGACAATGATTATTATAAATTCGTTATCACTACCGGCGGCACAATCACAATTTCATTAACTACATTACCTAAGAATTACCAGCTTGCCTTACAAAATAGCAGTGGTACTGTATTGCAGTCATCAACAAATACTGGTACAACCAGCGAAACCATCAACAGGACTGTTACGGCTGGCACCTATTATGCAAGGGTTTATCCAAGAAACAGTAATGCTTTCCATGCTACCAGTTGTTACACTTTAAGGGTACAACTAGGTACGGCATCAAGGAACGCTGTTGAAGATGTGCAATTCGTTAATAATAAATTCACCGTATCACCCAACCCGGCAACCAATATGGTGAACCTGGCCTTTACAGCTGAGAAAGGTGGCCGTGCTTCCATTTCTGTTATTAACCAAACAGGCGCAGCAGTTATAAGCAGAAGCGTTGCAGCGAATGCAGGAAATAATACCAGCAAATTAGATGTAAGCAGCTTGCCAAACGGAGTGTATTTTATTAAGATACAAACCGGTTCAGTTATACAAATGGCTAAACTTGTGATCGGAAAATAAAACTCACTGATCTGATACTTAAAAAGAGGTTACATTTTTCGTAACCTCTTTTTATTTTGAATATGCTGTAATGGCAATTAAAAAATACTTTCTCTACGGAACTTTCAGTTCCACAGTTTTAATTTGCTATTCAATACCAAAATAAATTTGGGTTTGTTGTATGATAAATCTTAGCGCTGGGCGCAAACTTTAAAACTTCAATGCGAAAGCGAATTATAACCTCAATCTTACTCTTTTTTTTAGGTGCTATAGCCTTAATACGTTTTGGTATATCATTGAAAAAAGATCTAAATATTAATCTCGTCAAAGCAGACCAAGTTGTGGGCGTTGTCGGTAGGGCTAGGACAATCGAAATTCAACGAGCAACTCTTAAATATAGAAGTAAAAAAACAGTTTTCAATTTCCAGCTACAAAATTGCGACCAAGATTTTGCAATCGATAGGTATGGAGAAGGTTACATCGATTTGCAAACTAACATCAAGATTGGTGATACATTGAAAGTATACTATTATGCAAAGCAATCAGATTTGAATACACGAGTTTATCAGGTTGAAAAGAATGCCACTATTTTAGAATCATATAAGCAATATGAAAAAAGAGAATCAAAAATGGCAGGCTGGTGTTTATTATTAGGCTTAGTGTTAACAGTCGCAGCTTTTTTTCAGTACTTTAAGTTAAACCCTATCAAATTGCTAACTTCCCTCGTTGACAAAAAGTAAATCCAATTTTCAATTGCATCTTGACAGAAATACTATTGGCAGATAGAATAGCAATTCGTCTTTTTGAAATAGCCTTTGAGAAGAACGAAATTATCTTGCAGAATCTGTGACCGATCATCCGTCATCTATTTTACGACTCCCCATTCACCACTATCTTGCAACCGTGTTTTTC
>JADMIO010838936.1_pt1 | contig 34546 bp, 38 predicted proteins | sample 8958161 | NCBI WGS metagenome assembly JADMIO01 (sample SAMN16585339, study PRJNA669376) | soil metagenome | isolation source: Crop rotation soil | place: USA: Cullars Rotation, Alabama | collected 2011
GCGACAACTTGTCCACGTGGAATTCTAAGCTTAGGATCCCAATGTGCTGGAAAGCGTTGTCGCGGAGAATCTCCGCCAGCGTCGCCGACGACCGCGGGATGGCGCCGCGCATGTTCGGAAAGCCGCTGTCGAAGTTGGAGATCGCCCTCATGCCGACGGCATGGTGGTTGCGCCCGGTCAGCAGGCAAGCGCGCGTCGGCGAACAGAGCGCCGTCGTGTGGAAGCCGGTGAAGCGCAGGCCGCCGCCGGCGAGCGCGTCCATGTGAGGAGTCGACAGCGTCGAGCCGTAGCAGCCCAGATGGGCGAAGCCGGTGTCGTCCAGCACCACCATCACGATGTTGGGCGCGCCGGGCTTGTTCGGCGCTGGCGGCCACCACGGCTGGGACTCCGGGATCGTCCGGCCGATCACGCCATGGAAGTCTTCGCCTGAGGGGGGCCTGAAGGTCATCGGGGGAGCTCCGGTTTGGAGGGCGATGGAAGGGGCGCGGCAAGACCAGCGGCGCCGAAGGCGACGAGCTCGGCCAGCAGGGCCTCGGCGGTGATCTGCGTCCGCGCCGGGGCCGGGGTGTCGCGCACCCAGCGCGTGAGGACCGACACAACCGTTTCGTTCAGCCACGTGAGCCGCCGCGCGATCACGTCGGCGGGCAGGTCCGGCAGGACCGCGGTGAGCAGGCGCCGCGTGCGGCGTGCGCCCGTCAGCAGCGCCTGGTCCACGGCCTCGCGGCCCAGCAACTGCGGATGGTGCATCACCTGGGCCAGCACGGCGACATAGTCCGCACCCCAGGCCTCACTCACGATGGCGTCGACCAGCGGGCGCATCGAGGCCGCCAGCACGTCCGATGTCGCGGCCATAGGCGGCAGCTGATCGAGCTCGCGTTCGCGCTGCGCGTTGATCGGCGCCAAGCGGCGGTTCAGCACCGCCGTCAGCACGCCGTCGCGCGAACCGAAGTGATAGTGCAGCGCCGAGCGGTTCCGGTGGCCCGCGAGCGCGACGATCTGCGTCATGGCGATCGCCTCGACGCCGCGCTCCGCGAAGAGCCGCTCGGCGACCTCCAGGAGGTCGTCCGGCGCTCGGGCCGCCTGCGGCTCCAGCTTCGCGTCCTGCCCCATCTGCACGCCCTAATACGTCGTATTAGCCTAATACGACGTATTAACGCTGGGCCGGCCGGTGGTCAATCAGGCGCCGCCGGCGCCCGCCGGACGTCCTGGATCACACTTTGCGGATGGCGAAGGGCGTTGAGCGTTAGTCCGCAGCTTCACCCACGAACGTCCGGTTCCAGGCTTGATGGCGCAAGCGCCGACCCTAGCAGCTGCCCGCTTGTTCCAAGGGCGGCGATGGGGTGGCCCGGCTAGAGCCCGACCGCCTTCAGCATCACATCGAATGCGCCCTCCAGACCCTTTCGAGGATGGGCGCCGGCGCGACCTGCCATCGGAGCTTCCTCCAGGACCAGCACTCCGTCGCCGGCCTCGATCCTATCCCTGAGCAACTGCGCCATGCCCAGGAAGTAGGGCCAGAACGTCTCGGTGCGGGTGACCGAGTAGGCGAGATCAGGGCTGAATCCCACGAGCTGGTCCTGGCCGAACACACGCCCTCGCTCGGCTCGCTCGACGCGCACGCCCCGCGCGCCCTTGATCACGAAGCGGCCCGGGCCGTGGAACACGAGATAGCGCAGCTGCAAGGTGAGCCACGCGTGCAGTGACCCCAGTCGCCAATGACTTGTGATGCGAAGGGGTTGTCCCGCTCGCTCGACCACCGCGGCGAGGGCGCGAGGCTGAAGCACGCAAGCGGCACCCGCCGGCAAGGTCAGCACCGTAACTTCCGAGAATGGATCCTGGATCGCGGAAACGGTGGTCGTCTCGCCCTCGCCCTCGATGCAGGTGAGGAACACGAGGCCGCTGGCGAGGCTGCTCAAGGGGTGGCGCCAGTCGAGAAGCGCCCGCGTCGACTTTCTTCCCACACTCGACGTCGACTGAAGATAGCCCTGGCGCACGAGCAGTTCTTCACCGGCCTGAAGCGTGACGGGCGCGGAGGTTGCGGAGGGGCCCGGAAGAGCCACAGGCGCCATGGCGTCGGGCGCCTGCCGGAGGCGAACGGCCGGGCGCCGCTCGGCCAGCGGCGCCAGAATGAAGTAGAAGACCAGCCGGATGAGGTAGGGCGTCGCGATGATGCCCGCGAGCAAGATGGCGGCCTTGAGCAATATCTCTCGAAGCGTTCGCGAGGCCGCATCGACCCGCATCTCGGTCAGCAGGCGATGGGCGTCGGCGCCCGCGGTCGCATAGGCCTGGTCTGCCTGCGCGAGCTTCCCCCGCAACTCCGCTGCGCGCCGCAGGGCGTCGTTTCGCAGCTTGGCCTGCCGGCTGAACTCCCCGCAGCGATCGGCGGCCTGCTTCGTCAGACGCTCTGCTTCCGCGCTCAGGACATTGCGGACAGACCTGTCGAGTGGATTGAGAAGGTTGAAGCTTCGAACGGCCCGGTTGGCCGCCTCGCACGTCCGGCCTGCCGCGGCCACGGCGGACGCGGTTGGAGACATGACGCCTCGCAACTCGGCATCGATGGCATGCCTCTCGCCAGCAGCTTGGAGGAGCCCGATCTCGCCACGGAGCGCCGCTTCTCTGAATTCCAGCTTCTTGCGCTCGAGAATTGCGGTTGGCCGAACGGCGGCGAACCAGCCCTCCTTCTGGCTAAGCCGCGCGCTCACCTCGGAGTGCTCGGCCTGGGCACGGCTCAACTGCGCCTTCACCACCGCCGCGGGGTAGTCCCGGACGCTCGTTCTCTTGGCCTCGAACGCGGCCACCGCGTCCGCCTTCTCGCGCGCCAATTTCTTCGAGATCTCGAGCGGCGACATGAGCTCTGCGCTCAGCCCGCCGCCTCCAAGAACGGGCAAGGCAAACGAAGCGAACGCCACGGCCAGAACCAGCAGGATGTAGAGGCTGCCTTGCCGGGCCAACCACCCAAAGACTGATTTCACAAGACGCCCTCGATTCGTCGTGCGGCGCCCGAGACCCGGACGGAACGGACCGTTCTGGCTCGCCTGTCTAGTGGCTGCGGCGCTCGACGCCTAGGTGTCCGCCGACGATGGACCAGCGTCCGGCCGATCCCCTGGGCGTCCGAGGCCGAACCCAGGGGCGAGCGATCGCGGCCGGCGGGACGCCGGGACGCGGCCTTGCCGCAGCTCCCTCCAAGCCCTCAACGCGTGTGGTCGAAGATCACATGCTCGCGGGTCAGGAACAGGCGCGAGCGGTCCATCTGCACGAAACGGCGCTCGTCCTCGATGAGGGCCGCGCCGGCCTCGCGCGCCGCTTCGCCCCCGGCCGCCAAATCGTCCAGCGCATTCACCCAGACCTCGGTGACGCCATCCAGGGGCGGCTCGTAGTTGCGTCCCGCCTGGATCGCCGCGTTCACCTCGGGCGCGATGGCGTGGCTCTGAACGTACTTCGTCATCCGAAGCGGCTCGGCGAAGCTCGCCACCAGCGGCCCGTGGTCCCGGAGCCAGGTCTGGTGGCACTGGGCCTGGGTCATGTCGTCCCGCCGGGTCAGCAGGTAGGTGGCCTTCACGGCGCCGGGGCCAGGGCCCTTTCCGCCCGTGTGGTCGAAGATCACGTGCTCCTCCGTGAGGAAGACCGCCGACTTCTCGAAGTCGATGAACCTGGCTTCGTCCTCGGCCAGGATCCGGCCAGAGTGCGCGCCCTCCGGTGTCGCGTAGGCGGACTGGAAGTCTTCGAGCGAGTCCCACCAGACCTCGGTCACGCCGTCGGCGGGGCCCCGCATCCCGCGCGCGGCGCGCATTCCTTCGCTGGCGGGGTCGTCGAACGGATGGCTCTGGACGTACTTCCGCAGCTTCAGCGCCTGGGCCTGCGCAGCGACCAGGGGGCCATGCCGCGTCAGCCAGTACTCGCGGAAGTCCTCAACCGGCATGCCCTCGCGCCGGACAATGACATAGACCAGCTTGATCATCGCGCGCCCTCCGAGCGGAACGGCGAGTGCGCCCGCCACTGGACGACGACGTCAAGGAAAACAGCGTCTTTGCTGACGCAGCGTCAGGCATTTTCGGGTGCAGGATGGTCCAACGCCAACGGAGGAAGCCGCCATGTCCCGCATGCCCCTTGTCGAGCCGGCCGAGCTGCCGCCCTACCTCAAGGCCATCCATGACGCGACCCCGGAGGAGAACTGGCTCGGCCGCCACTTCGCTCGCGCATTCGCCCCGAACGAGGCGCTGGTCCAGGCCTACCAGGCCTTCTACCACCCCTGGCACACCGGCGGCGCGGGTGTGCTCGAGCCCCGATTGAAGGAGCTCATCCGGCTTCGCATCGCCACCCTGAACGGCTGCGTGCTCTGCAAGAGCGTGCGCATGGCGCCCGAGGTCGTCGCGGAGGACGAGGCGGCCTCCGGCGTCGACGATCCTGACAACGCCAGCTTCACGCCGCGCGAGCGCGCCGCCATCCACTTCGCCGAGAAGATGGCGCTCGACCACCACAACATCGGCGACGACGATGTGGCGGCCATGCGCCGCCACTTCACGGACGCCGAATTCCTCGAGCTCGCCATGATGGCGGGCCAGTACATCGGCTTCGGCCGCGTCCTGGCGATGCTCCAACTCGAAGTCGCCAGCTGTCCGATCTGAACGGCCAAGGTCCCCGAAGCGCGACGGAACTCCAGAGATGACCGATCTTTTCGACCCCTGCGAATTCGACGGCCGCGTCGCGCTCTCGCCGCTCAAGGCCAGATCTTCGCGCTCTCGGGGCCGCACGACTACGACGAAGCCCGCGCCCTGCGGACTGACGAGAGCGTGAGCGTCCCGCGCAGCCTCGCCGACATCGCGCCAAAAGCTTCCGACTGGCGCCGAAGCGCGCCGGCGTGCGCATGACCACGCTTCTCTGGTTCCGCGCGGATCTGCGGCTCGCGGACAATCCAGCCCTGGCCGAGGCGGTCGGCCGCGGCGGGGCCGTGGCGCCGGTCTTCATCCTCGACGACGAGGACGCGCAGGCCTGGGCGCCGGGCGGCGCCTCGCGATGGTGGCTGCATGGCTCCCTGGAGGCCCTCGACCGCGACCTGCGCCGCCTGGGCGGGGCCGGCCTCATCCTGAGGCGCGGACCGGCCGAGACCGTCCTGGCCGACCTGGTCGCCGAGACGAACGCCACGGCCGTGGTCTGGAACCGGCGCTACGAGCCCTGGGCCGTGGCCCGCGACGCCCGCATCAAGTCCCGCCTGCGCGCCGCGGGGGTCGAGGTCCGATCATTCAACGCCGCCCTTCTGTGCGAGCCCACCGCCTTCGCAAACTTGCAGGGCAAGCCCTACCAGGTCTTCACGCCCTTCTGGAAAGGCCTGCGCGGCAAGGTCTCGCCGCCCGCACCCATGGCGGTTCCTGCGCGCCTCGCGCCGCCGGGCGCGGCGCCGGCCAGCGACCCGCTGGAGAGCTGGGCGCTTCGCCCCTCCAAGCCGGACTGGGCCCGCGGCCTCGACGCCGCCTGGACGCCAGGGGAAGCCGGCGCCCAGGCGCGGCTCCAGGCCTTTGTCGACGAGGCCCTGATCGACTATCGCGAGCGCCGCAACCTGCCCGGTGAAGCGGGAACCTCGCGCCTGTCGCCGCACCTGCATTTTGGCGAGATCGGCCCGTGGCAGGTCTGGCGCGCGGCGACCGCGGCCGCCGTGGCCCAGACCGGAGATCCCTTCCCGGCCGGCGTCGAGACGTTCCTGTCGGAGGTCGGGTGGCGGGAGTTCTCCGCCCACCTGCTGTTCCACTTCCCGGCCATGCCCAACGCCCCGCTCCGTCCGGAATACCAACGCTTCCCGTGGAGGTCCGACCCGAAGGCCCTGGCCGCCTGGCGCAGAGGGCTGACCGGCTATCCGATCGTCGACGCCGGAATGCGGGAGCTGTGGGCGACGGGCTGGATGCACAACCGGGTGCGGATGATCGCGGCCTCGTTCCTGATCAAGCACCTGCTGCTGGACTGGCGCGACGGCGAGGCCTGGTTCTGGGACACTCTGGTGGACGCGGATCTGGCCAGCAACGCGGCGAGCTGGCAGTGGGTGGCCGGCAGCGGCGCCGACGCGGCCCCCTATTTCCGCATCTTCAATCCGATCTTGCAGGGTGAGAAATTCGACCCGAAAGGCGCCTATGTCCGTCGTTGGGTTCCGGAACTGGCCGCCCTGCCTGACGGCGCACTCCATGCGCCCTGGACCGCCACTGCGGCAGAGCTTTCAACCGCCGGCGTCCGCCTGGGCGTCGACTACCCTCGGCCGATCGTGGACCACGCCGCCGCGAGGGCTCGAGCCCTCCAGGCCTTGTCCACGCTGACGGCGCTCGAGGTCTAGTTTCCCCACCTCCGGTTGAAGAAACGCCGCGCCCGACTACATCAAGCAGGCAGAGTTGATGGAACCCTTGTCCACGCCTGCGCGATCCATCCCTCGCTGACGCACGTATCGCAAGTCGGTTTCACCCGACCTATCTAAGCACCTGACAACGCGGAAAAAACGGACAATCTCATGGCCACCGGCTGGGCTCGCGAAGGCGCGGTGCTCGATCAGATCGACGACACCATCACCGATGGCGTCCTCACCGCTCGCGCCCGCATTCCCGTTGGCGAGGGAACGAGCCACTGCGTCGAGTGCGGCGACGAAATCCCTGAGGCGCGACGCCGCGCGCTACCAGGTGCGCGCACCTGCGTGCGGTGCCAGTCTGGCCGCGACAACCGCGTTGTCGTGGCCGGGATCAACCGTCGTGGCAGCAAGGACAGCCAACTGCGCTGAACTCCGCGCGCGGCGGCGCAGGCCGCGCGCCGAGGCGCGACCGCTTCGCGACGCAGGTCGGCTTCGATTCGTACGCGCCAACGGAACGGCCCGTCCGACGCGCCGTTGTGCCGGCTCCATAGGAGCATCAGATGTCAGAAGAATTCCGGCCGCCCGAACCCGCCACCTTTGAGATCGACGGCGACACCCTGCAGGGCATTGTGGCGCGGGTCCGCTGCACCCCCCAGGCGCTCGAAGAGGCCATAGCCCGGGTTGGCCCGAACCCGGCGGCCGTGGAGACCTATCTGAGCGCGACGAACTTCTGACCCGACCAGGCTCGCCGCGCGGCCACGGCCCCCGCGCAGCGATCCTTGTCGTCCGCCGTGCGTTGGGTCGCCGAGCCCTACCGGCTGCGGAGAAATGCGATGCCCTCGATCGACAGCGCCGCAGCGGACGCCGGCCTCACGCCGGAGGACCTCGCAGGGCTCCGGGAGGCCGTCGCCTTGCTGGAACACGACAGCTTCACCGAAACCGTGATGAACACGGTGGGCAAGTTGATCGGCGGCAGCATCGACCGGGTCGCGCGACACCTCCCGGACGCCTTCCGGACGAGCGGCTCGGCGATGCTCGAGACCGTGCTCGGCAAGGCCTTCGACCGGGTCGTCCTGACCGTGGATCGCGACGGACGGGGCCTGACCGGCCACGCCTGGCTCGACAAGCCGCTTTCGTCGTCCTGGATCGACGGCGCCTCGGCGATCCTCGCCGGCGCGTTGGGCGGCGTGGGCGGTCTCGCCACGACCGCGATCGAGCTGCCGGTCACCACCGCCTTCCTGATGCGGGCCATCGCCCAGATCGCCGTGCGCGAGGGCGAGGATCTGCGGACCGATGAAGGCAAACTGGAATGCCTGAAGGTGTTCGCCTTCGGAGGGCGGTCGACGACCGACGACAGCGTCGACACCGGCTACTACTCCGTCCGCCTCGCCGTGGCCGAGGCCGTGCCGAAGCTGGCGCAGCGGGCGTTGGGGGACATCCTGCCCAAGTTGCTGGCGCGGGTCGCCCAGCGCTTCAGCGGACCCGTGGCCGCCAAGATCGGGGCGCAGGCCGCGCCGGGCATCGGCGGCGCCGCCGGCGCGTTGATCAACCTGGCTTTCGTGGATCATTTCGAGCGCAAGGCGCTAGGCCATTTCCGCGTGCGGCGACTGGAACGGACGTACGGGGCCGATGCGATCCATGGGCTTTACGAGGCCCTTAGGACCGAACCTGCAACGTCTCGCCCCGCAGCCTGAGGCTGGCGCAAGCGCACTCCGCCCTGAGGATCGCGGCAGACGCAAAAGCGGCGCGCCACGAGGTGGCGCGCCGCCCTTGGTTCTGTGTCTTCGAGCCGTGCTCGCCGCTTCGAGGGACGGGAGATCGCGGCGAGCCCGGTGATCGAACCTTGGTCCCGCCGAGTTGAACCGCACATGAACGATGGCCGGGCTGCTCAAATCAGCAGCCAGGAGGTCTCCGCCTGCCGGCTCCCAGCCCCACCGGAGGCTTCACCAGCATGCTCCGCGGGGCGGCCGAATAACATAAAGCGTAGCTGTTGAACCGATAAACCCCTTCTGACGAGAGAATCGTCCGTCGGACGCAACGGTTGCAGCGCTGGACACGTAAGGACTCCGAGACCGGGGACGTCCAATGTACGAGCTGCATGTTTTCTACCCGGGCGACGCCATCGCTCGGAAGACGGTCCAGGCCGGGCGATCCGCCGACGCGCTCGGCCTCATTCCACAGCTTCTCGCCGAGCACGAGGGCTGCGAGCACGTCGTGGTGATGGTCGGCGGCGTCCGCCTGTTCGCGGTCGATTGCGCGGGAAACAGGCTGCCCTAGCTCCCCTTTCTGCCGTCGCCGCATCCACTGGCCTACCGCCATCCGTCAACTGTCATCGCCAGCGCCTGCCTGGGGCTACCCCTTTCCCGCGGACGCTCCTCCATCGTCGGTCGGCAACACGCCCCGCTGGGCGGCGATCCCGAACTGCAGACTCTGGGCGATCATCTCGGCCTTGGCGCGGAACAACGCCGCAGCGCCTGGCGGACACACCTCGCCCGCCGTCTGCGCGAAGAGCTCCAGCCAGCGCCGAAAATGCTCCGGCTCAACGGTCGGCAGGGCTGTGTGGACGGCCATCGGAGCGCCCTTGTAGCGCCCGGTCATCAACATCACCGATGACCAGAAGTCGCTCAGCTTGACGAGGTGCGCCGCCCATTCGTCGCCGATGGCGGCATTGAAGATCGGCCCCAGCACGGGGTCCGCCCGCACCCGCGCGTAGAACGCGTCGACGAGGTCCCGGCACATCTCTTCGGTGACGCCGACCTCGGCGCCGGGAGCCAGGCGCCGACGTCGATCGGACTCAGGATGCGTCAAGGTTGGCTCTCCTTGGCTGGCGCGCCCTACGCGGCGGCCTTCCAGTTCGGAATCAGCTCGATATGGACCGGGCAGGCGGCGATGTCGCCCCGCGGCAGGCCGCGAGCTCGTTGGCGAGCCCATGATTGACGTCACGCCGCCCAGGTCATGTCGATGTCTGCCGTTGGCGTGACCGCCATCCGCACGCCCCACCAACGGAAAAGGCGCCCCGGTCTCCCGGAGCGCCTTTCCCATCCTGCCTGAAGGATCAGGCGAAGATGAAGTCGTTGCGGCCGATGCCGCTGGTGTTGAGCATGATCGTCAGGTCGTCGGGCCCGGCGAGGTCCACCACAATGCTGCCCGGGTTGATGCGCACGTCGGCCCAGCTCACGTGCAGGGTGGAGAGGTCGAACTTCTCGCCGCGCTCGTAGCCGATGATCTTGTCCGTGCCGGCGTCCTGGAACACGAAGGTGTCCAAGTCGGCGCCGCCCGCCAGGGTGTCGTTGCCGGCGCCGCCGTTGAGAACGTCCTTGCCGGAGCCGCCGCTCAGGCTGTCATTGCCCACGCCGCCGCTCAGGCTGTCCTTGCCGTTGCCGCCGAGCAGCACGTCGTTGCCCGCGCGCCCAATCAGGGTGTCCTCGCCGTTGTTGCCGGTGAGCGTGTTGTTGGCGCTGTTACCCATAAGGGCGTCACTGCCGCTGCCGCCCGTGGCGTTCTCGATCACCACGTTGTGGGCGATGGTGTAGCCGCCGAACGTGCCCTCGACGAAGGAGACCACGCCGCCGCCAGTGGGCGTGTAGTCCAGCGTCGCCGCCAGCAGGTCGATGTGGGCGTCGCGGCCGCCGGAGTAGGCGATGGTGTCGGCGCCGCCCGAGTCCCAGATGGTGGCGTAGTAGGCGTTCTTTTGCTGGGACTCGATGTTGTAGACGGTGTCGCCGGCGTTGTAGGCGTGCACGCCGTAGCGCTCCTGCAGCACCGCGATGTCGAAGGCGCTGAGGGTGCCCGACCAGCCCGAATCCAGGGTCTGGCGCGAGAACTCCAGCGTCCCGTCCGGATTGGTCTGCCAGCCGTCGTTGTACGACATGACCGTGTAGACGCCCTGGTTCAGGTCGTAGATGCCGAGCGATCCTTGGCTGTCGGTGACGCCCAGCATGACGTCCGACCCGCCGCCGGTGTCGTGCGGGTGGGCCAAGCCGTGGGCGTGGCCGAACTCGTGCAGGATGACGGCGAAGGAGAAGCCGCCCTGCTCGAGGCTGGCCGGCCGGGTGAACCCGCCGCTGGCCAGGTTGAAGACGCCGATGCCCTGCTGGGTCCCGTCCGCCGGATCCTGCGGATAGAAGTAGGCGCCATACTGTTCGCTGATGTCGGTGACCAGGCGGAACGTCGCCTGATTGACGTCCGTGGTGATCAGATAGTTGATGCCGGTGATGTGGCTGTATTCTTCCAGGGCGTTCATCACGCCGTCGATCTGGAACTGCTGCCAGCCGTAGGTCACCATCGGCTGGCCGTCGTCGCCCAGTTCGCCGAAGCCGCCATCGCTGGCCGGCGCGAAGTAGACGTAGGCCGTCGGCGTACCGCCCACATTCACCGTCGGTATGTTGTTGGCGTCGACCCAGCGTATCGACTGCAGCGGGTCATGGTCGGCGGGGTTGGTCGCCGTCACGTCCAGCGTGTAGCCGCCGGTCATCGTGGGCTCGTAGCCCTCCGCCCGAATGAAGTAGGTCCCGCTGGTCGGCGCGATGAAGCCGATGCCGGTTTCATAGTTCGCCGCCGCGGAGATCTGCACCCCGTTGGCATCGTAAAGGCGCAGGATCCCGATGTTGTCGCCCGCCGCCTGGTTCGGATACTCCGCGCCGCTCGCGATGCCGCCGGCGTAGGTGAAGGTGTAGAAACTCCCGGCGGTCAGCTGGATCCGGTACATGTCCAGGTCGCCGGGGGCGTTCAGCTGGGCGTAGGTGGTGCTGCCCACCGTGATGTCGACGGCGGTGGCGCGCGTCGAGCCCGCGTCGGCCGCCGTGCTGTCCCACCGGGTGATCGTATAGTCGCCGGCGTCGATGTGGTCCGGCGCGGACGGGTCGATGTAGTACCAGGAGCTCGCGACCAGCTGGTAGTCCGCGGTGGCCGTCGGCGTGAACGTGATCATCGACGACCGGCCCAGCCCGCCGTCGTCATCGGACGCCAGAACGGTGGAGAGGTTGGAATTGAAGAGGATCAGGAATGGGTCCTCGATCCCGCCCACCGCGGTCGGCCGCTCGGCGAACGTGTAGGTGACGCCCGCCGTCAGGTGGACCGTGAACACGTCGTACTGGCTGGCGTCGAGCGAACCCAAGGTCACGCTCGACGGTGTGGGGCCATCCGCGAGCGGCAGCCGCGACCCTAGCACCAGCCCCGAGATCGACGGGCCCTTTGACGCCCCGCCGCCGGTCGCGTCGTACGCGAAATCGTCCATGCTGGATGGCTGCATCTTCTGCCCTTCGGCTCACTTATTTCCAAAGTCCCCGAAACGAAAAGCATCATGGTTTTAAGGACCTAGCAATGCCTTTGTCGGAAGCGCCGGCAAGTTTATGCTGGGCTGGGTGGAGGTTCTCCGTTGAAGCTCGTGTTCGCCGCCGCCGCCGCCCTACTGCCCATGGCGACGCTCGCGCCGCCGCTTGATGAAGCCCGGCCTTCGCCCGAATCGTCAGGAAGAACCGTGGTCGACGATCGCCTTTCGATTAGCCGCCGCTTCGCGGACCTGGACGCCTACCTGGCCTACCTCCGCCGGCGATCGGCCATCGACGGCGCCTGGTATCGGGAGATCCGGCCGGGCGTCTATGAGTTGCAGACCGGCGGCAATCTGCACCTGGATCGCGGTGAAACGACCAGGCGCGTCTTCACCCGCGACGAGCTGGAGCGAAAGTTCGGCTTTCAGCCTTAGGCAGCTTCAGCCCAGGCCTGCCCCAGGGCTGAAAGTTCATGCATGCCGAAAGCTGCTGGCCGGCGATCTACGACGCCGCGCCCGCTTCAAGCCGATCCAGATGATCTCGCACCGCCTTCAGGATGCTGTCGGAGCGCGCTGGGTCAGCCACCACCCGGGAGAGCGCGAGCGCGCCAACCATCGCGCTGACCGCCACGATGCCGCGTTCGTCATCGCCGCCAAGCGTCCTGGCCATGGTCTCGACGAAGGTTTCGACGTGCTCCGTCATGACCTCACGAGACGCGGCGTCGGCTCGAGCCACGTCCGACACGAGCGCGGCCACCGCGCATCCGCTGTCGCGCGCATCTCGATGACTGCGGCTAAGATAGCTGCGGACGATCTCGTGGAAGGACGCCGGCGCGCCTGATCGGTCCGCGCCCGCCTTCGCCTCGCCCTCGAGGAGCGCGCGCTCCAGCGCCTCGGCGAGCAGGGCGTCGCGGCTCTCGAAGTGGCCATAGAAGCCGCCGTGGGTCAGGCCAACGCTCTTCATGAGCGCTCCGACGCTGACAGACTCCAGCCCGCCATGCCGGACCTGACGCGACGCCTCCGCGAGAATGCGTTCACGGCTCCGCGCCTTCTCGGCCTGCGAATGCCCCATCAAGAATCTCCGCTGTTGACGATCAGCATTATGGTCATCATTGTCCTGCATGACAATCGTCATCCAGAATGGCGGCGGCCCGTCGCGGCCAGGGAGGAGCCGACATGACCGACGTCGCAGTGGTGCAAGGACGGGTTCGCAGCGAGCGTGACGGCCGCATCCTGAAGATCACCATCGACAATCCGGCCAAGAAGAACGCCTTCGTGCCGGAAATGATGGCCGAGCTCGCCGCCGCCATGACCGAGCTGGATCGCGACCCTGACCTCTGGGTCGGCGTGCTTTGCGCCGAGGGCGACCACTTCACCGCGGGGCTGGACATGCCGAAGTTCTTCGGGCCCGGCGCAAAACCGAGCGAGATTCCCGAAGACCACATCGATCCGTTCGGGATGCGCAACCAGTGCCGCAAGCCCGTGGTGACCGCGGTCCAGGGCATCTGCTTCACCGTCGGCATCGAGATGGCGCTGGCCGGCGACATCGTGGTGGCCGCCGAGGGAAGCCGCTTCTGCCAGATGGAGGCCAAGCGCGGTATCGCGCCCCTGGGCGGCGCCCACTTCCGCTTCATCTCGCGCGCCGGCTGGGGGAACGCGATGTACCACCTGATGCTGTGCGACGAGTTCGGGGCCGAGGAGGCCTACCGCATCGGCCTGGTGCAGGAGGTGACCCCGGCCGGACAACAGGTCGAACGCGCCATGGCGATCGCCCGCCTCATCGCCGCCAACGCCCCGCTCGGCGTCCAGGTCACCAAGGAAGCCGGCCGCAAGTTCATCGAAGCCGGCGAGCGCGCGGCCATCGACGCCGTTCCGACCATCCGCCATCGCGTGATGGGCACGGCCGACGCCGCCGAGGGCATCGCGTCCTTCGTCGAGCGCCGCGCCGCCGTCTTCCAGGGCCGATAGGCCGTCGACGAAAGAGGAGCCCGGTCATGGCCGCTCTCGACTTCTACTTCGACTACCGCAGCCCCTATGCCTACCTCGCCCAGACCCAGGTTCGTAAGCTGGGGGTCGAGGTGACCTGGCGGCCGTTCGAGATTCTTCAGCTGATGGACAAGGTGGGCAATGTGCCCACCAGCATCACCTGCAAGCCCAAGGGCAAGTACCTGGGCATGGACCTGATGCGCTGGGTGGCCCTGTACAAGGTTCCGTTTCAGCGGCACCCGCAGGCCGCGACCATCGACGCCCGCCGGCTGTTGCGCGCCACAATGGCCGCCGCGGAACTTGGCCAGGCGGATGCGGCGGTCGCGGCGATCTTCGGCGCCTACTGGGGAACCGGGGCGCCACTCAGCACGCCCGAAGACGTCGTCGCCGTCCTCGACGGAGCCGGCGTGAGCGCGCCGGGTCTGGCGAGTCGCATGGACGATCCGGAGCTCGACGCGGCGCTCGGCGCGGCCACGAACGAAGCGGCGGCTCGCGGCGTGTTCGGAGCGCCGACCATGTACGTCGGCGACGAGATGTTCTTCGGGAACGACCGGTTCGAATTCATCCGCGCCAGCCTTGGAGTGGCCGCGTGAAACCGCTCGCGATCGTCACCGGCGTCGGACCGGGAACCGGCGCCTCGATCGTGCGGCGCTTCCATGCGGGCGGCTATCAGGTCGCGATGCTGGCCCGCAACGCCGAGCGCCTGGACGAGCTCGCCCGCGAGCTCCCCGGCGCGTTCGCCCTGCCCTGCGACGTCTCCGATCCCGTCGCCCTGCAGGCGGCGCTGGACGCGGCCGAGAGCCGGGCCGGCGCGCCAAAGGTTGCGGTCCACAATGCTGTCGGCGGGGCCTTCGCCAACTTCCTGGACGTGGATCCGGCGGTGCTCGAGCGGAACTTCCAGGTGAACGTCATGGCCCTGATGCACCTCGGCCGATGGGCCGCGCCGCGCATGGAGGCAGCGGGCGGCGGCGCCCTGATCGTCACCGGCAATACCTCTGCGGAGCGCGGCCGGGCAAACTTCGCCGGCTTCGCCCCGACCAAGGCCGCACAGCGCATTCTCGCCGAATCCATGGCCCGGACGATGGGGCCGCGTGGCGTCCACATCGCCTACCTGGTCATCGACGCAGCGATCGACCTGGAGTGGCAGCGGAAGAACAACCCGGACAAGCCGGACGACTACTTCTGCCGCCCCGCCGACATCGCCGACGAGGTCTGGCACATCGCCCATCAGGCCAGGTCGGCATGGTCGTTCCGTTCGGAAATTCGGCCCTACGGCGAGGTCTGGTGACGGTGATGACGGCGCAGATCGATGACGCGCCCGACGGGCTCCAGCAACTTCGCGCGATGGCGCGGATCCCGGGATGATCCCCGAAAGCGGACCGCCGCCGAAAAGCGCGTAGCACAACCTCGGACCACGCATCGACGCGCATAAGCCCAAGTGGCAAGGAAGGGTGACGATCGCGAACCCGGAGCACCGGCCTTGGACTTCATGAAGCTGTTGCGGAGCTTCGAAGAATTCATCTTCGAAGCCGTGAGCTGGCTCGTCTTCTACCCCGCAACGGTCTGGCGGATCGTGGCGCGGCCGCTGACCACCATGGCCTACTCCGACGCCGAACAGCAGGACACCGAGGAGGGTCGGTACGACGACGCCCTGTCGCCGCCCCTGCTCCTGCTGGTCACGGTCGTGGTGGTGAACGCCATCGGCGCTGTGCTGCACACGGAGGACATCAAAGCCACGTCCAAGGTGACGGAGGCCCTGTTCGCGTCCCCCCAGAACCTCGCCCTCTTCCGCGCGCTCGTCTTCAGTCTGGTCCCGCTCGTCGCCGCCGTCACACTGCTCCGACGAACGGGAACGCGCCTTTCGCGCGAGACGCTTCGCCCACCTTTCTATGCCCAGTGCTACCTCGCAACGCCGTGCTGCATCGTGCTGGGGCTCGGCGTGACGATCTTCCATCGCGCCGACCTGCCCAATGCGCTCGGCGCGACGCTGCTGATCGTCGGCAGCGCCTGGTTCCTCGTTACCCAGACCCGCTGGTTCCGAAGCCGACTGGGCGTCGGCTGGGGCAACGCCGCCTGGACGACCGTCTGGGCCCTCATCCGCGCCACCGCCTACCTCCTGCTGCTGCTGATACCGGTCGCGCTCATCTGAGCGCCGCCACGGCGCCGACCTCAGGCGACAGGAGCAGGCGGCTACTACCGCAGGGACGGGAAAGACGTCTCCGGCCGCTAAAACTTCACAGGAATCGGGAGAACTGTGGTCGGGGGCGCGCGGCTCTGTCAGCATCCGGACTCGATGCAAAGCACAGTGGCCGGAAGCTCCATGGACCGAGACCCCGTCGTCGACCAGATCCTGGCCGACTACAGCCACCTGGAGCCGGGACAGTCGGACTCGTGGAACCCGATCAGCTCGAAGTTCCAGCTGGGGTACCGGCTCAACCTCTTCTACGCGCTGGCGAAGGCGCTGCAGTATGTGGATCGCCCGCTTCAGGATCTGCGGGTGCTGGACCTGGGCTGCGGGAACGGCCGCAGCACGCGCATGTACGTCGACATGGGGCTGCAGCCGCAGCAGCTCCGCGGCCTGGATCTGCGCCCGGGCGCCATAGAGCTGGCGAGCAAGCTCAACCCGGCGATATCGTGGGACATTCACGATGGCGGAAAGCTGCCGACGGGCCACAACTGGCTTTCCGCGAGCACCGTTTTCTCGTCGGTGACAGGGCGGGAAAACCGGGAGTCCATCGCCGCCCGGATCCGCGACAGCCTGCCGGCGGGCGGCCATGTGTTCTACTACGACCTTCGCAAGGCGAACCCGTTCGCCGGCGGGGACCTGATCGATCCCAAACGTCTCTTTGCGGGGTTCAGCCTCGTCTGGGGCGAACGGCTGGGCCGTTTCACCGGCGTGCCGTTCAGGGATCGCCTGCGGGGGCTGCTGGACAGCGGGTTTCAGGGTGACGACCGGACGCCCTCGCTGCGCGAGATGGTCAGCGACGCGGTCGCCCCGTCAAACGAAGTTCTCCTCCTGCGGAAAACCTGACGGTCCCGGCCCGCGGTTGTCTTGGACGTCGAACGATCGGACCACGTCGATCACCCGGTCCTGATCGCCCTCGGAGAGGTCGGTGTAGAACGGCAGGCGCACGAGGCGCACCGCGTTCTGTTCGGTGACGGGCGCGTCGCCGACCTTGCCGCCCAGGCGCCGGCCCATCGGGGTCAGGTGCAGCGGAAGGTAGTGGAACCCCGCGTCGACCCGATGCGAGCGCAGATGGAAGAGGAAGCTGTCGCGGACCTCTTCGGAGGTCATGATCAGGTAGTAGAGGTGCCAGGCCGGATCGCAGCCCTCCGGCACCGTCGGCCGACCCACGCCCTGCGCCGCCGCCCAGCCCGCCAGGCCTTCCTGGTAGCGCTCGAAAATCCTCTTCCGCTTGTCCTGGATCTCTTGCGCCCGCGCCAGTTGGGCCGAGAGCTGCGCGGCCAGGATGTCGGCCAGGATGTAGCTGGAGCCTTCGCGCACCCATTCGTACTTGTGCACCAGCCCGCGCATGAACTGGCTGCGGTTCGTGCCCTTCTCCCGGACGAGTTCGGCGATGTCGGCCAGGCGCGGATTGTCGGTCACGAAGGCGCCGCCCTCCCCACAACAGAAGTTCTTGGTGCGGTGAAAGCTGAACGCGCCGATGGCGCCGATCGTCCCCAGGGGCTGGCCCTTGTAGGCGCCGAACAACGAGTGCGCGGCGTCCTCGACGACCGGTATGCCGGCCGCGGCGGCGAGGCCCATGATCGCGTCCATGTCGCAGGCGATGCCGGCGTAGTGCAGGACCACGATCGCCCGCGTGCGCGGGGTGATCAGGCGCTCCAAATGCGCGGGGTCCATGTTCAGGGTCTCGGGAACGACGTCCGCAAAGACCAGCTGGGCGCCGCGCAGGAGGAAGGCGTTGGCCGTCGAGGGGAAGGTGAAGGATGGGACGATGACTTCGTCCCCGGGCTGGATCTCCAGGGCGAGGGCCGCGAGTTCGAGCGCGTGGGTGCAGGACGGCGTCAGCGTCGAATAGGCGACGCCCAGCCGGTCCCGCAGGATGCTGTCGCACGCCCTGTTGAACTGGTCGTTCGAACTCTGACCCGAGAGAACACGGGACACCAGTTCCAGCTCTTCTGGAACCCGGGTCGGCCGGTGAAAGGGAATCATCGGGTGTTTCTCGCTGCGAGCGCAGACTCGTAAGCGTCGACTAGGCTGTCGGTTGCGCGCGCCCACGTATATTGATGGGCGTTGACCGCCGCCGCCTTCTGCATGCGCAGCAGCAGCGCGGGGTCGTCGGCCAAAGTCCGCATCTGCTGGGCGAGCGTGTCGACGTCGCCCGCGTGGTGCAGCAGGCCTTCCGTACCGTGGGTGAAGCGGGCGCCGGCGGCGTCCGACGCCAGGAGCGCACAGCCGGAGGCCTGGGCTTCGTAGGTGACCAGGGCGCTGCCGTCCTCGACCGAGGGCAGCACCAGCACGTCGGTCGCCTGATAGACCGGTCTGAGGTCGTCGACGAAGTCCTGCTCCGAGAGGTTCTCGTGCTGCAGCAGGGGCAGGATCCGCTCGCGGTATCCCGGCACGAAGCGACCGGTGACCCGGAATGTGGTGCGGTCTGCGACGCCGGAGCGGCGCCACGCTTCCAGGGCCAGGTGGAGGCCCTTTCGCGGTTCGCAGCGGGCGATGAAGGAGAAGGCCACCCCGGTCGTCGAGTGGGCGCCGGCGTAGCTGCTGTAGCGGCCCGGATCGAAGCCGTAGCTCTTGAGCGCAAGCTTGCTGCGCGGCACGCCGTGGCGGACGAACGTCTCGATCGCCAGTTCCGACGGGACCAGGATGAGGTCGGCCAGATCGTACTCGCGGGTCTCCCGCTCCATGACGACCCGATCGAAGGTGTGCGAATTGTCCTTCGCCTGGGGAATGTCCAGCGCCCGGTGTTCCTTGGCGACGACCTCGAAGGCGTGGGCCGTGTGGGTGTTCGGCGCTTCCCGCACGCCCAGCCAACGGCGCGCCTTCGCGACCTTGAGCGTGAGTTCCGCGGCCAGCGGCCAGGTGTGGACGACGTCGAAGGGACCCTTCGCCCGCCTGAGCAGGGCCGACGCAATACGATCGTGCAACCGGCAGGCAGCCGCCCGTCCCACGAACCGCTGGGGTATGGGAGCGACCTTCTGGGACTGGAAAATTTTGACGCCGGGGATGCCCCCCGGGCTCGACCAACAGAACACCTGGACCGCGCAATTGCGCGCCGCCAGAGCCTGGATCTGACTCAGCGCCGCCGCGCCGATACCCGGCGATCCCAGCCTGAAGGGAAAGCTGTAAGCGATCTTCAGCGGCTCTCCGGTCATACTAGGCGCCCGTCACAGACTGATGAAGGCGCAGTTCCAGAGGCGTCGTCCCATCCAATTTAAGGGCCTGTCGAAGGCGCGAACTCTATGCGAAAGCCATTACTCCTTCGTAAGTCGAACAATGTCAGAATTGTTGAGCTTTAGGCAAGTGGACTTGCCTCGCTCCACGGGCGCACAATTGAGCGTTGGTGAAGACTGACTGGCCAAATTGCGGGGGTGACGCCCGCGTTTCGGCCATAGCGCGACGCTTTACGCAGCCAGCAGCCGGTCGAGCCGCCCCTGATCTTACGATAATTCGCGAATCTTCGATATAAACGTGGCCGCCTGTCTTTCGCAAACCTGTCCGATCACCGGGCCGTCATTTTCGGGTGTAGCGCACGACAGACTTCTGCAGCACCTGGGCCCCGTAGATCACGCCCTTGCCGTCGACCCAGATCCCCTCGGCGCCGCTGGTCGCGCCCTTGTCAGGGTTGGGCTCGGTGTCGGGGATGTAGGCGGTCACCTCTCCCGTCCGCGCACTGCCGATCCTGATGCCGCGCTTCCAGCCGGGATGATGGCCGTAGCCGGCCGGCTCCCGCGACTCCGAGTCGGCGACGTAGAGCACGTCGTTCCGGTCAATGTAGACGCCGCTTGGCCGGCCGAACTGGCTCCACGCCTCCAGGAATTTTCCGTCCTGGTCGAAGATCGAGATGCGGTTGTTCCATCGGTCGCCGACGAACAGCCGGCCGCCACTGTCGAGCGCCAGCGTGTGCGGCACCTCGAGCTCTCCCGCCGCCGGTCCGCGGACGCCCCACTGCTTCACGAACCGGCCGGTCGCGTCGAACTTGACGATCCGCGCCGGCCCCTTGCCGGGCGTGTGGCCGTCGGCGACGAAGATCGTCCCGTTGCGCGCCACCACCACCGCGTTCGGCTCGGCGAAGGTGTCCGTCCCGACCGCCGAGACGCCGGCCTTGCCGAGCTTGCGCAGCACCTTGCCCGTGTTGTCGAACTCGAAGACCTGCGCGCCCTTGCCGCCCTCGGCGTGGCCGTCGGTCAGCCAGATGTGGTCCTTGGCGTCGATGAACATTCCGTGCGGGAACAGCAGCAGGCCGGCGCCGAAGGCCTTGATGAAATTGCCCTTCGCGTCGAACTCCAGGATCGGGTCGAGGGCGCTGCCGGCGCAGTTGTTGGCGCCGCAACGCTCGGCGATCCAGATGTGGCCGCGGCTGTCGACGCCCACGGCGCTGGACGAGCCCATGGTCCGGCCGGGGGGCATTTTGAAGAACCCGGCGTCGGCGACGTAGGGATTGGGCTGGCTGTTCGGCGCGGCCGGCATCGCCTCGTTCGCGGCCGCAAGCTTGCCGGCGCCGGTGGCGGACTGCGCCGGCCTCTCGGCCTCGATACGGATGGCGGCCAGCATCTCGCTGCGCCGGGCGAGTTCGCTCTCGCCGGCCGGGAAGCCGTTGAATTTCAGCACATAGGCCAGGACGTCGGCATAGGCGTCCCGGCTCAGCGTCGCCGGCCGGTCCAGCGGCATGGTGGTGCGGGTGCGGTCGAAGAGATCGGCCATGGTCAGGCCGCTCCAGTTGGACAGGAACTCCGGCCCGGCCAGCGGCTTGGCCTCGCCCGTGCCCGCCAGCTGCTGTCCGTGGCAGTTGGCGCAGTTTTGGGCGTAGGCCTCAGCGCCGCGTTCGGCCTGCGCCTCGGTATAGACGCCGTCCCATACGGTCTTCGTGGCGTCCTGCGCCCAGAGGTCCCCCGCCGCGAGCGCCAGCATCGCCGCCCCCGCCGCTCCGATCCGCCGTCCGTGTCGCACGCCTAGTTCTCCGGCAGGGTGTAGGCGATGTACTCGCCGGAATAGACGCCGCCGCTGACGGCGACGATCAGGTACTGCTTGCCGTTCACGCTGTAGGTCATGGGCGAGCCCGACTGCGGCGCCGGCATCCAGACCGCGCCCACCTCCTTGCCGCTGGCCTTGTCGTAGGCCCGGAGCATCGCGCCTCGCGGATGATCGGCCGTCGTGGTGACCACGCCGTCGCCGGCGATCACCAGCGACTTGGTGACCAGGGTGCCGATCTGGTAGCCGGGCTGGCCGGTGCGCGGGATGTTCAGCCCCTTGAGCGCCGGGTTGTTGCGAATGAAGTCCGGCGTCTCGCCGTGCGGGATCTGCCAGGCGATGGCGCCGGTATCGAGGTTGATGGCGCTGATCGTCGAGTAGGGAGGCTTCAGCAGGGGCAGGCCGTCGACGGAGAGCCGCCCGCCGCCACCGCCACCGCTGGCCGGCGGGGTCTTCGGCGGCGGCGGCGCATCGGCCCCGACGCCGTCGCCCGGCCCCTTGATCATCGTCACCGGCTGGCCCGCCACGCCCACCACGTAGCGCATGTCGCTCAGGCCCGCGGGCGGCGGCTGCAGGCCATATGCGCCGACGCAGGAGTTGCAGGCGTAGATGTAGGCCATGTGGGTTTCGGGATCGAAGGATCCGCCCGGCCAGTTGGTGCCGCCCTGGGCGGAATAGGAGAGGACGCCGAGCGGCCCCGGCGCCGTGCTCACCACCGGCGGCGTGTAGACCGGCCCGAGCTTGTAGTTCTTCACCAGATCGACCGCCTTGGCCCGCAGCGCCGGCGTGAAGTCGATCAGGTCGTCGATGGCCACGCCGTTGCGCGCGTAGGCGGCCGGCTTCGTCGGGATCGGCTGGGTAGGGGAATACCATTCGCCCGGGACGTCGCCCTTGGGGACCTTGGTCTCCTTGATCGGCCACACCGGTTTTCCGGTGACCCGATCGAAGACATAGAGGAAGCCCTGCTTCGACGGCAGCGCCACCGCCTTGATCGGCTTGCCGCCGACGGTGATGTCCATCAGCAGGGGCGCCGAGGAATTGTCGTAGTCCCAGATCTCGTGGTGGATGAGCTGGAAGTGCCACTTGCGCTGACCGGTCGTCAGGTCGACGGCGACCAGGCTGTTGCCGAAGAGACCATTGCCCGGCCGATGGCCGCCATAGAAGTCGCTGGTCGGGGATTCCACCGCCAGGTAGGCGGTGTTCAGCGCCTCGTCGACCGTCACCTGGGTCCAGACCGCGGTGTTGCCGGTGTGCTCGGCCGAACCGTCCAGCCAGGTGTCGTAGCCGAACTCGCCCTTCTTCGGGATGGTGTGGAAGGTCCAGAGACGCTTGCCGGTCCGCACGTCGTAGGCGCGCACGTAGCCCACGTTGTTTTGCATCTTGGCCGGGGTGAACCCCTCGCGGAACGCCGTGCCGATGATGATGGTGTCGCCCGCGATCACCGGGGCCGAGTGCAGGCCGGCCTCGCCGCTGACGAGGTCGGGGCGGACGTCCTGGTCGAAGTCCTGCTTCAGGTCGACCACGCCGGCGGTTCCGAAGCCCGGCACGGGCTGGCCGGTCCTGGCGTCCAGCGCGATCAACCGATAGCCCGGGGTCACATAGAGGATGCGCTGCTCGGTCCCCTTGCTCCACCACGAGAGGCCGCGGCCGGAGAGCTGGCGTGGCGACGCCGCGCCGCGCTCGCCCTCGCGCTCGCTGTGCACCCACATCAGCTCGCCGGTCACCGCGTCCAGCGCGACGACGCCGCGGCGCGAGCCGGCGGTCGCGTAGACGACGCCGCCGACTTCGAGCGGGGTGCCCTCAAGCTTGAACTCGGGACGGTTGCCGATGGCGTCGGTCTTGAAGCGCCAGGCGACCTCGAGATTGGAGAAGTTCGAGGCGTTGATCTGGTCCAGCGGCCGATAGCGGCTGCCGGCCAGGTCGGCGGTGTAGGTGGGCCACTCGACGTCCTTGGCGCCCTGCGCCAGCGCCGACGTGGTCATGAGGAGCGCGGCCGCGAAGGCCCCGCCCGCGATCCTGATCCCGTTCATACCGTTCCCCCCAAGGCCCTTGGTCAGGCCATGTCCTTCAGCTTGTCGACGGCCAGCTTGATCGCCGCCTTCTGCTCGCCGCTCACCTCGACCATCGGCGCGCGGGGATAGATCTGCGGCCCGCCCATCTGCAGGCTGAGGCCGTACTTCATGGCGGCGGGCGAGCCGCCGAGGCCGCGCACCTCGCGCTGCGCCGTGCGCAGTTTCGCCAGCGCTGGCTTGTAGTCCTGCTTGGCGCGATAGGCGGTGAAGACGTCGGCGCAGAGCTTGGTGAAGACGTTGCCGTCCGCCAGGATCGCACCCATCCCGTGATCGAAGGCCTGTTCCAGGTTGTTGTTGGTGCCCGTGCGCATGTTGAGCGCCGGGAACGCCTCGACGAAGGCCTTGTAGCCCTCGGCGCTGCCGCTGGAATCCTTGATGCCCGCCAGGTTCGGATAGTGGGCGAGGTTCTTCAGCAGCTCGATGGTGATCGGCGCCTCGCTGGTCCCGGGGATATGGTAGAGGTTGATCGGGATCCGCACCTGATCGAACAGCATCGAATAGTAGCGGGTCAGCCCCTCGACCGGCGGGTCGTTGAAGTAGAACGGCGGGATCACCAGCAGGCCGTCGGCGCCGTGGTCCTGCGCGTGCCGGGCCAGCTCGATAGTCTCGGCGATGTTGGGCGTGCCGGGCCCGACGATCACGTTCAGGCCGTGCTTGTCCTTCAGCGCCACCTCGGCGACCTGCTTGCGCTCGGCGACCGAGAACGAGGGGAATTCGCCGCTGGTCCCCAGCACGACGACGCCGTCGGCGCCGCAATGCTTGTACCAGGCCAGGATCTCGCGGAAGGCGCCGGGATCGAACTTCTGCGACTTGTCGCAAGGGGTGATCGTCGCGGTCCAGAAGAGCGTCTTCGTCGGGCTGCCGAGGTTGGTCGCCGCGATCGCCTGGCCGGGCTTGCCCGCCATCGCCGCCGCGGTCGCCGCCGCCACTCCGGCAAGGCCGAGCGCCTCCCTGCGTGTCGTTTCCATATGTCCCTCCCAGACCTTCAAGCGGGCCCGTCGAGGAACAGTCTTGCGCAATAGGCGAAGCTGGCAACGGAAATCGACGGCGGGTCAGGCCGAGCTTCACAGGCGCCTAAGCGACGGGCTTTCGGACCAAACCGAACGAACCCCAAGCTCTTCGGCCGTCCGGGGTGACAGGCGGGAGGGTTATCGCGGCTGGGCGCCGGCCTTCATCAGGCGCCACTTCAGCTGATCGAAGCGGTCCTGGCCGAAGAAGGGCTCGCCGTTGAACGCCATCAGCGGCACGCCGTAGTGGCCGGCTTCGCGCTGGGCCTTCTGGTTGGCCTCCATGATCGCGTCCAGGCGCTCCGGCTCGGCCGCGGCGACGGCGTCGAGCTCGGCGAGGTCGAGGCCAGCCCGCGCGGCCGCCTGCGCCAGGTGGTCGCCGAGATGCCAGTCGGGCGTCGTCCCGCCCCAGATCGTGCGGCTCACCTCGTCCAGGAACGCGAGGCCCCGCCCCTTCTCGACCGCCGCGGCGCCCAGGCGGGTCAGGCGGTGGATGTAGGGCTGCTCGCGCGGGTACTTGCCCGTGGACATGTCGCGCTGCACGGGATCGGGCCGCGCCCAGCCGAACGGGATGCCGAGGAACTCTGCGGTGCGGAAGACGTCGCGGACGAAGTAGCTCTGCCAGAGCGGGTCGTTGGAATCGAAGAATTCCGGCTGGCGCACCGCCAGCGGGTAGACCACGCGGACATTGCAGGCGACGTCGAGTTCGCGCTCCAGCTCCACCAGCCGACCGGTCACGAAATAGGAATAGGGCGAACGGAAGGACCAGTAGAGGTCGTAGCTCAAGGTCATGCCCAACTCCCTATCTCGCGCGCGCTTGCAGCTCCAGCACGGCGATCAGCACATGGTAGAACGAGGTCGCGGGCGACGGCTCGTCGAGGAAGCTGCCGTCCGCCTGCATCTTGTCGCGCCACGCGCCGCGGGCCGGGACGTCCAGGTACTTCGCAAGCCCCTGGGCCGCGCACAGGACCTCGTCGTCGTCGCCAAACGACAGGGCCGCCTTCAGGTGCTCGGTCTGCGGCCAGAGCCGCGCGGTGCGGTCGCGGACGCTGAAGTCGTCCCAGAGCGCATTCATGGCCACCTGCCGCTGGGCGTCGACGCCGCGAAGGCCGTTGGCGTAGAGCCGGCGCGCCATCCCGCGCGCCCGGGCGTCGCCGCGCGCCCGGCCCCATCGCTCCAGAAGCCAGGCCCACTCGAAGTGGTGGCCGGGCTCGATCAGTCCGCCCTCGCCTTCAAGCCGCCGCCATTCCGAATCGAAGAATTCGCGCAGCACCCCGGTCTCGCCGTCGATGAACTTGCCCAGCGCCAGCTCCACGATCTCGTCGGACAGCTCGGCCCAGCTGGCGACGCCGGCTTCCTCCCAGGCCAATGAGCTCTCCAGGAGGTGCATGTGGCAGTTGGCCTGGAACGGCTGGGCGCCCGATTCCCGGAAGCCGCCGCCGGCCACGCGCCGGTCCTGCAGCGCGTGCAGAATCTGCTGCGCCTGGGCCGGCAGGTCGCCGGCCGCGGGATCGACGGCGTGGAGCGACGCCATCGCCAGCAGCGCGAACGCCTGCTCGTAGATGTCCACGCCCTGGTCGCGCGGCGTTCCATCGACATTGACGCTGTTGATGAAGAGGCCGTCGGCCCGCCGGTAGCTCGCCACCAGGCCTTCGAAGCCCCGCCGGGCGATCGGCGTCAGCGACGCGCCGTAGCCGTGCTTGGCGCAGGTGGCGAAGACGAAGACCTGCCTGGCCTGCACGCGAGACCGGCGCGGGGCGGCATGGGGGTGTCCGTCGACGGTCAGCGCTTCATGGAAAAACCCTTGCACAGGGTCGACGCCGGCCCGGGACCACAGCGGCAGGGCGGCGTCCCTCAGCCAGGCGTCGTACCAGCGGGCGGCCTCGGCCAGAGTCTGCATCTGCGCGGCCATCGGCCCTCTCGAACGATCAGGGCGGCTGCATAGAGGCGTAGGGTCAGGCGTCGCAAGTCCTCACTGTGTGGGCGACGTGGAAAGCGCCCGAGTGCGACAACACGATCCAGTCGCCGCAGTGGGCCACGACCGGCCCCTCGGGCGTACGGACCTGGACCGCGGCGCCCTCGGCCACCGAGCGCGCCTCGTCGCCCAGCCAGGCCCAGAGCTTTTGCCAGCTCGCCTGGTCATTGGGCGGGGGCACGCGAAGCGCCGCGCCATGATCGAACGGTGGTGGGAAGCGGAGTACGCGCATGAGCACCGGCAAGGTCGTGGTCGGATCAGAGGACGACTTCCGGGGTGCTTCGGTCACCAAGTGCTTAACCGCGCTCGTCTGGCGAACAATTGCCGTCGTTCAGCGAACGCGGCGTTGCGCCGCTCTTTTCAAAGTCGAAATAAAAGCAGTAACCTACAGCAGAGCCTGGGACGCGGACGGGGCAACGGCTTCGCGGACACAAAAGACAGGCCGCTTGGGAGGAAAACACTTTGGCAGAGACGTCCACGAAGGCGCCTGACCCTATGGATATCGCCCTGGGGGCGGCGGTGCGAATTCGACGGCGAACGATCGGCATCTCGCAGGAAGCGCTGGCCGAACAGTGCGGGGTCAGTTTCCAGCAGATCCAGAAATACGAGAACGGCGCGAATCGCATCTCGTTCTCGCGGCTGGTGCAGATCGCGCGGGCGCTGAAATGCCGGGTCGTCGACCTGATGGACGTGCTGGACGGGCCCGACCGGGAAAACACCGGGGACGTCGACCTGCTCACCCGCATGCGCACGCCGGGCGCGATCGAGCTTCTGGCCGCCTATGAGCAGATGGCCCCCGAAGCCCGCAGCTCGCTGGTCAGCCTGCTCCGCGCCGTGACGGTCGGCGAGGAAACCAAGGAACGTCAGGTCGCCTAGGCGCTAGCCAAGAGGCCGGCGCTTCAGCCTTCGGCGAGGATCTTGTCGACGACGGCCTTCGCGCCGGCGCCGGCCCAGTCCGCCTCGCCGGAGACGCGCCCGCGCTCGAAGCCGTCCTTCCCGTAGATCACCGTGGTCGGCATGCCGGCCGCCGGCGGCTTCAGGGCCCAGGGCAGCTTGGCGGCGGGATCGTTGTAGAAGGTCAGCGGCGCCTTGCCGGCGATGAACGCCTTGGCTTCGGCCAGCGCTTCGGCCTTGTCGATGCTGATGGCCACGACCTGCACCGGCTTGCCCTCATACTCGGCCTGCAGCTTCGCGAGCTGGGGCATCTCGATCTTGCACGGGCCGCACCAGGTCGCCCACAGGTTCACCACCAGCACCTTGCCCTTGAAATCGGCGATCTTCGTCGCCTTCCCGGCCCCGTCGTAGAAGGTGTAGTCCGGCGGCAGCGCTCCGTCGCTGGGGTGCTCCAGCTTCGCGGAGACGCTGTGTCCGGCGGCCGCAGGCTCTTTTACAGGGCCGACCGCCACCGTCGGCTTTGTGGACGACTGCGCCGTGATGTAGACAACCGCCGCGACGCCGATCAATGCGGCGCCCCAGAGGGCCCATGTCAGGATACTCCTGGGCTTAGCCGTGGATTGCTCGCTCATATGACTGACGACCCCTCAAACGCCCCGAAGCCGCCTCCGTCTGGGCAGGCGATGTGGGGCGGACGTTTCTCGGACAAGCCGGCCGAGCTGATGCAGGCGATCAACGTCTCCATCGGCTTCGACCGCCGGCTGGCCGCCCAGGACCTGGAAGGGTCCCGCGCGCACGCCGCGATGTTGCGCAAGACCGGCGTCATTACAAGCGAGGACGAGGCCGAGATCCAGAAGGGCCTGGCCGCGATCGGCGAGGAGATGGCCGCCGGGACCTTCCCGTTCCGCGAGGAATTCGAAGACATCCACATGAACGTGGAGGCCCGGCTGCGCGAACTGATCGGCCCGGTCGCCGGGCGGCTGCACACCGCGCGCTCGCGCAACGACCAGGTGGCGCTGGACTTCCGGATGTGGGTCCGCGAGGCCTGCGATCGCACCGCGGCCCAGATCAAGGCGCTGCAGGGCGCGTTGCTGGCCAAGGCGGAGGCCCACGCCGGGACACTGATGCCCGGCTTCACCCACCTGCAGCCGGCCCAGCCGGTGACGTTCGGCCACCACCTGATGGCCTATGTGGAGATGTTCGGCCGCGATGCCTCGCGGTTCGCCGACGCGCGGGCCCGGATGAACGAGAGCCCGCTGGGCGCCGCGGCGCTGGCCGGTTCCCCGTTCCCGATCGACCGGGCGATGACCGCCAAGACGCTGGGCTTCGACCGGCCGGCCGCCAATTCGCTCGACGCGGTCGCCGACCGTGACTTCGCCCTTGAAGCGCTGGCCGCCGCCACGATCTGTGGTGTGCACCTTTCGCGCCTGGCCGAAGAGATCGTGATCTGGATGACCCCGCAGTTCGGCTTCGTGAAGCTCTCCGACGCCTTCACGACGGGCTCGTCGATCATGCCGCAGAAGAAGAACCCCGACGCCGCCGAACTGGTGCGCGCCAAGGTGGGCCGCCTGCTCGGGTCCTTCACCCAGCTGAGCGTGGTGATGAAGGGTCTGCCGCTGACCTATTCGAAGGACATGCAGGAGGACAAGGTCACCACCTTCGAGGCCTTCGACGCGCTTGAGCTCTCCCTGCGCGCGATGACCGGCATGGCGGCCGACCTGGAGCCGAACGTCGAGCGCATGGCCGCGGCGGCCGGCGCGGGCTTCTCCACCGCCACCGACCTGGCCGACTGGCTGGTCCGCGAGCTGAACCTGCCCTTCCGCGACGCCCACCACATCACCGGCGCGGCCGTGAAGCGGGCCGAACAGCTCGGTTGCGACCTGCCGGGCCTCCCGCTCTCCGAACTCCAGGCCCTCGACCCGCGCATCGGCGACGGGGTCTACAAGGTGCTGACTCCCGCCGCCTCGGTGGCCAGCCGCAAGAGCTATGGCGGAACCGCGCCCGACCAGGTGCGCGCCCAGATCCAGCGTTGGAAGGAAGTCCTCGCATGAGCCTTTGGAAAACCACCGGGGCCTGCGCCCTCGCGCTGGCAATCACCGGCCCGCTCGCGGGTTGCGGGAAGATGGGCCAACTCGAGCGGCCCGGCCCGCTGAACGGCGTCGCCACCGCCACGACCAAGGGCTCCGACGAAGCTGTGCGCCAGGCGACCGATCCCGATCGGCCGGTCGACACCATCGACCCGCGCGACCGCTCGATCGATCCGCGTCCGCCGCGCACCCTGCCGATCGAAGGCACCTCGCCAGATCCCAACCGCGTCGCCCTGCCCGGCGCCCTGCCCGACCCCTACGCCAACCCGCGATGAACCACTTCGAGCTTCTGGGGGGCGAGCTCGCCTGCGAGGGCGTGCTGCTTTCCCGCATCGCCGAAGATGTCGGTACGCCGGTCTATGTCTATTCCTCGGCCACCCTGGAGCGGCACTACACGGTGCTGCGCGACGCCCTGGTGGCCGAGGGCCTCGGCGACCCGCTGATCGCGTTTGCGGTGAAGGCCAATTCCAACGTCGCGGTGCTGGCGACCCTGGCCAGGCTGGGCGCGGGCGCCGACGTGGTCTCCGAGGGAGAGGTGCGCCGGGCGCTGGCCGCCGGCGTGCCGCCCTCGCGCATCGTCTTCTCCGGCGTCGGCAAGACCGAAGCCGAGGTCGAGTTCGCCCTGCAGACGGGCGTCGCGGAGATCAACGTCGAGTCCGAGCCGGAGCTGCACCTGGTCAACCGCGTGGCGCAGCGCCTGGGGGTCCGCGCCGCCGTCGCCATCCGGGTGAACCCGGACGTCGAGGCCGGCGGCCACGCCAAGATCTCCACCGGCAAGGCGGAGAACAAGTTCGGGGTCTCACTATCGGAGGCCGAGCGGCTCTACGCCAACGCCTCGAACATGGCCGGCGTCCGCCCGGTCGGCGTCGCGTGCCACATCGGCAGCCAGATCACCGACATGGCGCCGTACGAGGCCGCCTTCGGCAAGATGCGCAAGCTGGTCGAGCGGCTGCGCGGCGAGGGGCTCTCCGTCGAACGCCTCGATCTCGGCGGCGGCCTGGGCGTGCCCTACTTCAACCAGCCGACCCCGCCGTCCCCGGCCGACTATGCGGCGACGATCGCGCGGAGCATGGCGGGCCTGAAGGACATCCAGTTCGCCTTCGAGCCCGGCCGGATGATCGCCGCCAACGCCGGCGTGCTGGTGGCGCGCGTGCTGCACGTGAACGCCCGCCCCGAGGGCCGCCGGTTCCTGGTGCTGGACGCGGCCATGAACGACCTCCTGCGGCCGGCGATGTACGACGCCTATCACGACATCCGGCCGGTCCGGCCGCGCGAGGGCGAGCCGCTGGCCTATGACGTGGTGGGGCCGATCTGCGAGACCGGCGACACCTTCACCCGCGACCGGATGCTGCCGCCGCTGCAGGCCGGCGACCTGGTGGCCTTCATGTCGGCCGGCGCCTACGGGGCGGCCATGTCCAGCGAGTACAACAGCCGCCTGCTGGCGCCCGAGGTGCTGGTGAAGGGGTCGGAGTTCGCCGTCGTCCGCCCGCGCCCGACCTACGAGGATATGCTGGCCCGCGAGCGCGCCGCGCCCTGGCTCTAGCGGCGCAGGCCCCGGCGGAGGGCGCCTCTTGCCATACCTATAACCCCGAGGCATCATACCTATAGCTGATAGGTATGGAGGCCAGGCCATGGGATCGACGAACCCCGCGTTCATGAACGGCGTGCCGGAGCTCCTGATCCTTCGTCTGCTGCGGAGCCGCGAGATGTACGGCTACGAGATCGTGCAGGCGATCCGTGAAGAGACGGACGACGTCGTCACGCTCGGCGAAGGGGTGGTCTACCCGCTGCTGCACGCCCTCGAGCGGGAGGGCGCGCTCACCTCGCGCCGCGCCGTGGTGGGCGGCCGCAGCCGCATCTACTACGCGCTGTCGCCGAAGGGCGCGTCGCGCCTCACCGAACTCGCGGGCCTCTGGTCGCGGCTGACCCAGGCCCTGCAACAGGTGATGAAGGGGAACGGCTATGCCGAGGGAGTTTGACCTTCTCCGCGAACGGCTGCTTCGCGCCGGCATCGGCGCCGCCCAGGCCGGCCGCTACATCGCCGAACTGAAGGACCACCTGGACGACCTGCGCGCCGAGGAGCAGCAGGCCGGTTGGTCGCCGAATGACGCCGAAGCGCGCGCCATGCGCCGGCTGGGCTACGTCGACGCCCTGGCCGAAGCGATGATCGCGCGGCGGGAACTGCGGTCGTGGACCGCTCGCGCCCCGGCCGCGGCCTACGTCCTGGCGCCGACGCTGCTGCTCGCGATCGCCACCGTCCTGTGGCTGCTCCTCCTGGTGGGCGCGTGCAGCTGGCTCCGCGGACATGCGGGCATCGCGGACTGGCCGGCGCGGATCCGGCCGCTCGCGGATGGCCTCGCGTGGTTCAGTAACACCCTGCTGTCGATGGTGCTGGGCTGGGGCCTGGCGGCGAGCGCGATCCGGCAAAGGGCTCCGATCCAGTGGCCGATGCTGGGGCTCTTCATGCTGGCGGCGGTCGGCGCCGGCCTGCAGGTGGGCGTCACGCTTCCCGTCGGCGGCACGCCTGGAGAGATCGAGCTGGGGAGCGAACTGGGGGGATCGTTCTCCTCGGGATACTGGGCACGGCTCGCCCTCGATTTCGCGGCGACGGCGACGCCCTACGCTCTCTTCCACCTCTGGAGCACGCGGCGCCTGGCCCATCAGCCCTGACGCCCGGAGCGCGATGCAACTGCACCGGAGCGTGGGCGTTGGTCTTCAAAACCAGAAGACAGGAAGACGCCCATGCTGCCGGCTTCGCACCTCGAGGAAGCGCTCTGTCGCATCCAGCGCATTGTCACCGTGGCGTCGCGACCCTCAGCTCCGGTCACCGAGCACGAAGCCTACGAACAGGTCGTCGAGGAACTCGAACTCGCCGGTTTCGGATCGCTGGACAGCGACCTCACGACCTGAGGCCGCCTAGAGGTCCGCGCAGGTATTGGGATTGACCGAAGTGTGCTCGGTGCGCGCCCAGACGCCCTTGGTGTTGGTGAAGAGCGCGGTGGCCTGGCCGGTCTGGGCCTGCTGGAACTTCTGATCGAAGCCGTTCCAGTTCAGCGCGGCCACCACCTTGGCGCTCACGCCCCGGGCCGACTCGTCGGGCGCAATGGTCCGCTCGGCCTTGCAGGTCACCTCGAAGCCCACGCATTTCTGGCCTTCGACCTGGCTCTGGCACAGCTTGTCGCTCTTCAGGATCTCCTGGCGCCAGGTCAGGATCTCCTTGTCCAGGCCGGCGAACTTGTCATTGCCGGCCGGCTTCGCGGCCTGGCTGCAGGCGCCCAGCATCAGTAGAGCCGCGATGGCGGCCGCAGGTCTCGTCAAAGTCGTCGCTCCAAAGTCGGTGGGCGTCGTGGAACTCCAACCCTGCGGCAGGAGTGTGACGAAGCTTCAGTCCAACGCGCCGATGTAGGGCAGGCCGCGGTAGGCGCCGGCTGCGTCCATGCCGTAGCCGACCAGAAAGCGCGGCGGCGCCTCCCAGGCGACAAAGTCGGGCTCGATTGCCCGCTGGGTAGGCCAGGGCTTGCGGGCGAAGACGGTCGTCAGAACCTGGCTGGCGCCGGCGTCGCGCACCAGGCGCGCGGCTTCGGAGAGCGAGAGGCCGGTGTCGAAGACGTCGTCCACCACCAACGCCGTCCGCCCGACCAAGGGGCGCTGTAGGTCGGCGCGCACCTCGCAGCGGCCGCGGCTCGCGCGGTCGTCGCCGTAGGAGGCCAGCCAGAGGGCATCGAAGCCGATGTTGCGCCCGTGACGCGAGAGCGCCCGGGTCAGGTCCGAGCAGAACCACAGCCCGCCGGTCAGCAGGCAGACGGCGACCGCCTGATCGTCGATGCGCGGCGCGATCTCCCGGGCCAGCGCGTCGACGCGCGCGGCGACTTCGTCTTCCGGCAGAAGGACGGTGGGAACGGCGTCAATCATGTTGCGGCAAGGCGTCCTTGGAACCGGGCGGCAGGGGTTCGGCATCCACCGGTGCGGGCCCGGCGGCATGCGCGGGGTCGGGCTCGGCGACCGGGGCGTGCACCGCAGCGGGGCCGTGCGGCGCGCCTTTTTCGGCAGAGTCGAAGGCGACCTCCAGGTCGTGCACCGAGGCAGGAGGATCGACGATGCCGATGGCGAAATGGCGCGACGCGTGACCCGGCACGCTGGCGTCCAGCGGCGTGGCGACCTTCACCGCCACCGGCTTTCCCGCCCGATCCAGGAGGCTGATGCGGAGCGCCGGAGCGGACGCCTGCCCGTCGCGCACGCTGCGGATGACGCCGGTGACCGCGAGGACCGGGCGTCCGCCCTGGAACACCGGCTTGGCGCTGACGCCCTCGATCACCAGGCCCAGCGCGTTCACCGGAAGGCCGAGGCCCGCGTAGGCCGTCTGGCTGGCCGGGAGGAGCTGGACGACCTGGCTGCGAAAAAGGATCGCGGCGGCGATCAGCCCGACGACGACCACGCCCGCCGCGGCCCAGACCACCACCTTGCCGCCGGCCTCCTGCTTGGGGGCGGCGCGGGCGGCCCGCGCCGCGGCCAGCTTCGTCGTGTCGATGGGCGAGACCACGAGGTCGTCTTCGACCACGGGAACGAAGGGCTCGGGTTCAGGCTGCGGGGCGGCGGGCTTTGGCGGCGGCGGAGCCGGCGCGGGGGCCGCATCCTTCACGGCCGTCCAGCGCGCGCCGCAGCTCGTGCACTTCACCAGGCGTCCAGCCGCCGGCACTCGTGCATCGTCCACGAAATAGCTGGTGGCGCACTCTGGACAGGTCAGTATCATGACACTCGAATCGGACGTCCCGTAAACCTCCTCCCGAGGTCGCCGATTTCGGCCTCCATGTCCAGAAACCCCCGCGCCGCACCGGCGAATATGCCCGCCGACGAGGTTGTCCGTTTCGACGACGTTTCAATGCGTTACGGGCGCGGCCCGGACGTGTTGCGCGATCTCGACTTTTCCCTGGCGCCGGGCTCCTTCCATTTCGTCACCGGGCCATCCGGCGCCGGCAAGAGCACGCTCCTGAAGCTCATCTATCTGGCCGCGACGCCGACCAAGGGGATGGTCCACCTGTTCGGTCACGACACCGCGATGATCGACCCTGAGACCCGGCCGAAACTGCGCCGGCGCATCGGCGTGGTGTTCCAGGACCTGATGCTGCTCGAGCACCTGTCGACCTTCGACAACGCCGCCCTGCCGCTGCGGATCGGCGGCCACAAGCCGACCGAGTACCGCGCCGATGTCGCCGAACTGCTCTCGTGGGTCGGCCTCGGCGAGCGCATGCACGCCATGCCCGCGACCCTGGCCGGGGGCGAGAAGCAGCGCCTGGCGATCGCCCGGGCCGTGGTCAACCGGCCCGAGATCCTGCTGGCCGACGAGCCCACGGGCAACGTCGACCACGAGATGGCGCTGCGCATCTTCCGCCTGTTCGTGGAGCTCAACCGGCTGGGGACCACCGTGGTGATCGCCACCCACGACCAGGACCTGGTGGCGCGTTCCGGCAAGCCGATCCTGCACCTGGAGGGCGGCCGGCTGGACCGGCGCACGGCGCACGGCGCGGCGGCGACGACGCCATGAGCGAGCTCTTCGACGTCACCCGCTGGCGGCCCGCGCCCTTCCTGCCCGAGCGCGAGAGCCGAGATGCGGCGCTGATCTTCGTCGTGGCCGTGCTCTGCTTCCTGGCCTGCCTGACCGCCATGGGCGTGATCGCGGCCGACCGCGCCGCCCGCGGCTGGACCGGGCAGCTGACCGGCGAGGCCACGGTCATCGTGCGCCCGCGCGGCGGCGAGACCCCCGACGCCGCGGCGGGAAAG
>JADMIO011741536.1_pt1 | contig 34543 bp, 27 predicted proteins | sample 8958161 | NCBI WGS metagenome assembly JADMIO01 (sample SAMN16585339, study PRJNA669376) | soil metagenome | isolation source: Crop rotation soil | place: USA: Cullars Rotation, Alabama | collected 2011
GCCGCGACTTCAAGTCACGTGAATTCCAAGCTTCGGATCCCACTGTGCTGGAAAGTGCGGCATCGGGGTCGAGCGCTTCAACGACGTCAAGGTCGGCGACGTGATCGAGTGCTTCCGGGTCGACGAGATCAAGCGGACGCTGGCGGCGCCGAAGCCGGAGGCGAGCGCCCGGGCCTGACGCCGCGCTGCGCGCGGGACACCAGAATTGGTCGTCGGGGTTCTCGAAGTCACGCTCTACCTGCCCGCGAACCATTCGCTCAAGGGCAAGCGGGCGGTCGTGCGCTCGATCAAGTCGCGCGTGCAGGCGAAGTTCAACGTTTCGGTGGCCGAGGTCGACGAGCTCGACGTCTGGCAGACCATCGTGCTCGGCGTGGCCCAGGTCGGCAACGAGCGCGACCACGTGGACCGCTGCCTTCGAGAGGTCTCCGAGTTCATCGAGTCGATCGGCCTGGCCGAGCCCGGCCGCGAGCGTTACGAGTTCACGAATTACTGAAAGCGCGCGCTGGCGCGAAACGGAACAGGGAAAGCGCGCGAGCGCACCCCGAGAGATCCATGGCGGGACGTCGAGCAGAACGAGTAGGGCGGCAGGTCGTGCAGGCCCTTGCCAGCGCGGTGGAGTCGGAAGTCAACGATCCGCGCCTCGCCGGCATCACCTTCACCTCTGCCGCGGCGACCGACGACCTGCGCACCGTCAGGGTCTGGTTCACCGTCTTCGGCGACGATGCGGCCATCGAAGCCGCGCGCGAAGGCCTCAAGGCGGCGTCCGGCTTCCTGCGCCGCGAGATCGCGCACCGGCTCGCGCTGCGCTACGCGCCGGCGCTGCTCTTCGACTACGACGCGTCGATCTCGACTGCCGAGCGCATCGATCGCCTGCTGCGCGAAAAACCGGAGTCGCACTGATGGGGCGCCGACGCCAGGATGCAGACGGCCCGAACGGCCTGCTGCTGGTCGACAAGCCGGCCGGCATCAGCTCGGCCGCGGTGGTTGCGCGCGTGCGGCGCGTGTTCGGCGGCGTCAAGGCCGGGCACACCGGAACCCTCGATCCGTTCGCGACCGGCCTGCTGCCGCTCTGTCTCGGCGAGGGCACCAAGCTCGCGACCTGGCTGACCGAAACCGACAAGACCTACGAGGGCGTGATCCGCCTCGGCATCACGACCGACACCGACGACCGCACCGGGGTCGTCACGAGCAGCTCGGCGCCGGCCGTCATCGACGATGCCGGGCTCGCGAAGATCGCCGCCGGCCTCGTCGGCGAGATCATGCAGACGCCGCCCGCCTATTCGGCGATCAAGCGCGGCGGCACCCCGATGTACGAGCTGGCGCGGCGCGGTGAAGCGCCCGAGCTCGAAGCACGACCGGTGCGCATCGATCGCATCGAGCTGCGCTGCCAGGGCGACGACTGCGTGGCAGTGTCGATCGACTGCTCGAAAGGCTTTTACGTGCGCAGCCTCGCCCGCGACCTCGGCGAAAAGCTCGGCTGCGGCGCGGTTCTCGACTCCCTGCGCAGGACCAGGGTGGGGCGCCTGCGGATCGAAGATGCCATCTCCCTCGACGATCTCGAGAGGCTCGGGGCCGGCCCGGCGAAGCTGCTGTCCATGCACGATGCCCTCGATCATCTGCGCGCCGTGGAGATCACGGCGGCCGATGCCGAGGCTCTGCGGCTCGGACGCCAGGGCCCCCTGGTCTCTCTGCCCCAGGGCCGGCCCGGCGAGCTGGTCCGGCTCGGGCGCGGCGGCGAGCTGGTGGCCGTGGCGGCCTTCGACGGGCGGCTGTGGGCCCTCCAGAGGGTCTTTGCGTGCCGGGGCCCGTCGGCGCCTTGCCCTTCTCCGGAGCCCGTGTTAACTCCCGCCGTCTCGCAAATGGAAGAAGAGGAAAGGAACGAAGCGAATCGTCGTGACTGACAGTCTCGAAGAAAATTCAGCGAAGAAAGAGCTCATCTCGGCCTACCGGAGACACGACAGTGATTCCGGCTCGCCGGAGGTGCAGATCGCTCTGTTGAGCAAGCGCATCGCGCACCTCACCGAGCACTTCAAGGTCCACACCAAGGACCACCACTCGCGCCGTGGACTACTCAAGATGGTGAGCCAGCGCCGCCGACTCTTGGACTACATCAAGAGGACGGATCACGGCGTCTACGTGACGTTGCTCGACCGTCTCGGAATCCGCAAGTAGCGCGATCGCCCCGTACCATACGCCTCTTCTCCAACCGAAGAATAAAAAGGTTAGGAGAAGATCAACTATGAGGCATCAAGTAGACCTCGAAGTCGGCGGACGCAGGCTTTCGATCGAGACCGGTCGTATCGCCAAGCAGGCCGACGGCGCCGCTCTCGTCACTTACAACGACACCGTCGTGCTCGTCAGCGCGGTCTCCGCGCACTCGATGCGCGAGGGCCAGGACTTTTTCCCTCTCACCGTCGAGTACCAGGAAAAGGCGTTCGCCGCGGGCAAGATCCCGGGCGGGTTCTTCAAGCGTGAAGGCCGCCAGAGCGCCGACGAGATCCTGATCTGCCGCTGCATCGACCGCCCGATGCGCCCTCTGTTCCCCGAGGGCTACATGTACGAGACCCAGATCATCGCGACCGTGCTGTCGGCCGACCGCGCCGGCTCGCCGGACGTGATCAGCCTGATCGGCGCCTCGGCGGCGGTGCACCTGTCGAGCATTCCCTTCGACGGCCCGATCGGCGGCGTGCGCGTCGGCCGCGTGGGCGGCAAGCTCATCGCCAACCCGACCGTCGACCAGCTCGAAGAGAGCGACCTCAACATCCTGCTGGCCGCCAAGGCCGACAGCATCGTGATGGTCGAAGGCGGCGGCAAGCAGATCCCCGAGGACGAAGTTCTCGAGGCGCTGTACTTCGGCCACGACCAGATCATTCCGATCGTCAAGATCCAGAACGACCTGCGCGCGCTGGCCGGCAAGACCAAGCGCGAGTTCACGCCGCCGTCGATCTCGGACGATGTGCTGCGCCGCGTGCGCGAGCTGGCCGAGCCCGCCCTGCGCAAGGCCTACTCGTTCACCGACAAGCTCGAGCGCTACGCCAACCTCGACAAGGCCAAGGCCGAGTTCAAGGCGTCGCTGCCGCCCGAGCTGGTCGAGCGCGGTTCGGAAGTCTCGCGCGCCTACTCGCACGTCAAGGAAACGATCGTGCGCGGCGACATCGTGAACAAGAGCAAGCGCGTCGACGGCCGCAGCCTCGACGTGGTCCGCCCGATCTCGATCGAGACCGGCATCCTGCCGCGCACGCACGGCAGCGCCCTGTTCACGCGCGGCGAGACCCAGGCGATCGTGGTGGCCACGCTCGGCACCTCGGCCGACACCCAGCGCATCGACGCGCTGCTCGGCGACGTCAAGAAGCGCTTCATGCTGCACTACAATTTCCCGCCCTACAGCGTGAACGAAGCCAAGATGCTGCGCTCCGCCGGACGCCGCGAGATCGGCCACGGCGCTCTCGCCGAGCGCGCGATCTCGGCGGTGCTACCGACCCAGGAGGAGTTCCCGTACACGATCCGCGTGGTCTCGGAGATCACCGAGTCGAACGGCTCGTCGTCGATGGCCAGCGTCTGCGGCTCTTCGCTGTCGCTGATGGACGCGGGCGTGCCGATCAAGGCTTCCGTGGCCGGCGTCGCGATGGGCCTGATCGCCGAAGACGGCAAGTTCACGGTGCTGACCGACATCCTCGGCGACGAAGATCATCTCGGCGACATGGACTTCAAGGTGGCCGGCACGACCAAGGGCATCACCGCCGTGCAGATGGACATCAAGATCGCGGGCCTGCCGCGCGAGGTCATGCACGACGCCGTGCACAAGGCGCGCACTGCGCGCCTGCACATCCTTTCCGAGATGGACAAGGCGCTGCGCGGGCCGCGCGAAGAGATGTCGGTGCACGCGCCGCGCATCGAGACCATCCACATCCACCCCGACAAGATCCGCGACCTGATCGGACCGGGTGGCAAGGTGATCCGCGGGATCGTCGACCAGACCGGCTGCAAGATCGACGTTTCGGACGACGGCACCGTGCTGGTGGCGTCTTCCGACGGCGAGGCCATGCGGCAGGCCCTCGACATCATCCAGGGCATCACGGCGAGCCCCGAAGTCGGGCGCATCTACAGCGGCACCGTGCGGCGCATCGCCGACTTCGGCGCCTTCGTCGAGATCCTGCCCGGCACCGACGGTCTCCTGCACATCTCGCAGATCGACGAGAAGCGCGTCGAGAGCGTGCGCGAGTTCCTGAAGGAAGGCGACAAGATCCCGGTCAAGGTCCTCGAAGTGGACCGTCAGGGAAAGATCCGCCTCAGCCTCAAGGAGGCGCGCCGGGAGATGTCCGAAAGGGAGAGCGCTTGAGCAGCCTTTTGCGCGCGACCCGTCTCGAGAACGGCCTGAGGGTCGTGACCGAGACGGTTCGCGATGTCCCGTCGGTGTCGCTCGGAATCTGGGCGGACACGGGACTCGTGCACGAGGACGAACGCACCTGCGGCGTCGCGCACTTCGTCGAGCACCTGCTCTTCAAGGGCACGCCGCGGCGCTCGGCGCGGCAGATCGCCGAGGAGATCGAGAGGCGCGGCGGCTCGATCGACGCGTTCACCGACAAGGAAATGACCTGCTACCACGCGCGCGTGCTGGCCACCGAGGCCAGCAACGCGCTCGACGTGCTCTCGGACCTCGTCCTGCACGCCGAGCCGCGCATCGAGGACATCGACCTCGAGCGCGAGGTGATCGTGCAGGAGATCCTCGACGTCGAGGACGACCCAGAAGAGTACTCGCACGACCACCTGCTCGAATGCTACTGGCCGGGGCACCGCCTGGGCTGGCCCGTGGCCGGCTCGGTCGCCAGCGTCGAGCGCATCAACCGCGACGACATCCTTGCCTTCCTGCGCGACTTCCGGCGGCCGAACCGCCTGATCGTCGCGGCCGCGGGCCGCATCGACCACGACGACCTGGTCGCGCGCTGCCGGCAGATCTTCGGCGCGCTCGAGCCGACTGAGGAAGTCGAGCGCATCATCGACCGCCCCGACGTACGCCCCGGCGTCTACCTCGTGCGCCGCGAGATCGAGCAGGCCCACCTGACCATCGGCATGCCCGGCATCACGGTGCTCGACCCGCGCCGCGAAGCGGCCGAAGTGCTGATCGCGGCGCTCGGCGGCGGCATGAGCTCGCGGCTCTTCCAGCGCGTGCGCGAAGAGCGCGGCAAGGCCTACTCGGTCTACGCCTTCCAGGGGCCCTACCGCGACATCGGCTACACGGGAGTCTACGCCGCCTGCGGCCGCGACTCGGTCGCCGAGGTCAACGAGCTGATCTTCGGCGAGATGCGCTCGATCGTGAAAGAAGGCCTCGGCGCCGGCGAGCTCGAGCGCGTCAAGGCCCAGCTGATCGGAAGCATCCCGCTCTCGCTCGAGACCACCGACAGCCGCATGAACCGCATCGGCCGCAACGTGCTCTACTACGACCGGCCTATCGAGCTCGAAGAGATCACGGCCTCCATCGAGGCCGTCACCAACGAGGACATGATCCTGCTCGCCCGCGAGCTCTTCGATTTCGAACGCACGGCCGCCGTGCTGCTCGGCGATCTCGAAGCCGACGCGATGCAGCTTCCGGCTGCCTGAGACGGCAGTCGTGGGCGGCGCCGCTACGCTCCGCGTTCGCGTCCGCCGCGTCGGCAAGGTCGCCGTCGAGCTGCCGCGCGCGATGACCGACGGCAGCGTCGGCATGGACCTGCCGGCCGCCATCGAAACGCCGATCACGCTCGCACCGATGGAGAGGCGCCTCGTGCCGTGCGGCTTCGCGATCGCGATCCCGCGCGGTTACGAAGGCCAGGTGCGGCCGCGCAGCGGCCTCGCGCTGAAGCAGGGCCTCAGCATTCCGAACGCCCCCGGAACGATCGATCCCGACTATCGCGGCGAGGTCTCGGTGATCCTCGTCAACCTGTCCATTGAGCCGGTCCGCATCGAGCCGGGCCAGCGAATCGCCCAGCTCGTCGTCTGCCCGGTCGCGCACTGCGAGGTCGAAGAGGTGGACGAGCTCGACGAGACGGCGAGGGGAGGAGGCGGCTTCGGCCACACCTCGCGATAGACCTCACTTCGCGTCGGATTGTCCTTACACCGGTCATGTTCGAGAATTCGCGGGTAGTCGGCTGGGGATGGGCCTTCCTGCAGCGGGATCGCCCGCACGATGTCAGCGGGCCGGCCGCCTCGCAGGAGAAACAGCCGTGAGCAAGAGTCCGGTTTCCGATCTCGCCGCCATCGTAGGCGACGCCAACGTCCTGACCGGCGAGGCGCTCGACGACTACAGCCACGACGAAGCGCTCGGCGGGCATCCGTGCCTGCCGCTTGCGGCCGTCCGGCCGGGCACCAGCGAAGAGGTCTCGACGCTGCTGCGCTTCGCGACCGAGCGCAGGATGCCGGTCACCGCGCGCGGGTCCGGCACCGGACTGTCGGGCGCCTGCGTGCCGCGTCCCGACGGCATCGTGATCAGCTTCGAGCGCATGAAGCGCATCGTCGAGATCGACACCGAGAACCACATGGCGGTCGTCGAAGCCGGCGTGACCCTCGACGAGCTGAACACGGCGCTGGCGCCGCAAGGGCTCGTCTACCCGGTCTTCCCCGGTGAAAACAGTGCTTCGCTCGGCGGCAACGTCGCGACCAACGCGGGCGGCATGCGTGCGGTTCGCTACGGCGTGACCCGGCACCACGTGCTCGGCCTCGAAGCCGTGCTCGCGACCGGCGAGGTGCTGCAGACCGGAGGCAAGATCGTCAAGTCGGCGACCGGCTACGACCTGACCCAGCTCATCATCGGCTCGGAGGGCACCCTGGCCCTGGTCACGCGCGCCATCGTCAAGCTGCAGCCGCTGCTCGGCTGCGGCGCGACGCTGCTCGCGCCCTTCCGCACCCTCGACGAGGCGACGCGCGCGATCCCGGCCCTGCTCGTGACTGGCGTTGCCCCGCTGATGGTCGAGTACATCGACCGCATGACGATGATGGCCATCACCGTCATGAGCAATCTCGAGCTCGGCATTCCGCAGGCCGTGCAGGACGAGACCCAGGCCTACCTGCTCGTCGCCCTCGAGGGCCGCACCCAGCAGCGCGTCGACGAGGACATGGAGACCGCCGGCGAAGTGCTGGCCTCCCACAACGCGATCGACGTCTTCGTGCTGCAGTCGAACGCCGGGACCCAGCTGATCGCCGCGCGCGAGAAGAGCTTCTGGACCGCCAAGGCGTCGTCGGCCAGCGAGATCATCGACCTGGTGGTGCCGCGCGCCGCACTGCCCGTCTACATGCAGAAGGTCGGCGAGATCGCGATGAAGTACCAGACCATGATCCCGGGCTGCGGCCACGCGGGCGACGGCAACGTGCACCTGGCCGTCTTCGAGCAGGATGAAAAGAAGAAGAACGAGCTGCTCGACGACCTGTTCGCGGCCGGCTACGCGCTCGGCGGCGTGATCTCGGGCGAGCACGGCATCGGCCGCGTCAAGAAGGAGCACTTCGTCAAGCTCGAGGATCCGGTCAAGCTCGCGCTGATGCGGCGGATCAAGCAGGCCTTCGATCCGGCCGGCGTGCTCAATCCCGGCTCGATTTTCGACTGATCCACGCCGTTCCGTCCGAACTGTGACCTGAGTTACGCCGATTTCGCCGCAGGGCGGGCGAAGTCGGCTGGACTTGTGGCGTCCGGCGAGCGAAATTCTCTGCGGGGACGAGTCCCGTCGGGACGCGAAAGGTGGGAGCCATCCAAAGCAGACTTTCGGCCGCGCTGCGGCTCGCTTCGCTGGCGCCGGCCGCTGCGCTTGCCGGCCTGCTGCTCGTGGCGCCGGCTCCGGCGCTCGCACAGAGCTGCGGCAACGGCAGCGTCGAAGCGGGCGAGGACTGCGACGACAACAACCTCGCGAACGGCGACTGCTGCTCGAGCACTTGCGCCTACGAGACTGCCGGCAGCGCCTGCGCGGACGACGGCAATGTCTGCACGACGGACCTCTGCGACGGAGCAGGAAGCTGTGCGCATGCGGCGGGGAACGCCGGGACCGTGTGCCGGGAGCAGCCGCTCGATGATGGCTGCTACGTCGGCAAGGTGCCGCCGGGGACGCTCGAGTTCCCGGTTGCGATATCGCGGGAATGGTTCTCCTCCAATTCCTGCACGGGGAGTCCGTCGATCCGCCTCTATCCGAGCTCGGGCCAGTCGCCCATTTACTGTACGGGCTGGCATACTTTCTTCGAATACCCGGCGTCGGCGTCCCAGCTGCGCAACGTTCTCAATGGAGTTCGGCTGGGCACTTACCTGGCCCCCGGAGTGCAGGCGCATCTCAGCTATTTCAACTTCGTCGGCGGGACGATTTCGAGCGACTGGAATGACATCAAGAACCTGTACGACGCGCGAAAGGGCGCGAACGGGGAGTGGACCACCCTGCTCGCGGTCTACGACGCAGGTTGCGGCCAGCCGAGCGGGGCGATCAGTATCGCCGGGTTTGCGACTGCTCGCGTGTACTCGGTCGACAGCGCCAAAAACACCATCGACGCCTATGTCGACTGCAACATCATCCCGGTGGGCGACCCCGGCGGCGACAACTACGGCACCAGGACTTCCACCTGCCACGAGTGCGATGCGATCGAGTCCTGCGACGGCAGCTCCACGGCCTGCCCCGCCGATGCGCAGCAGCCGTCCGGCACGGCCTGCAGCAGTGACGGCAGCTATTGCAGCCAGGATATCTGCGACGGCGCCGGTGCCTGTACGCACGTCGCTGCGAATCCAGGACTGCTCTGCCGGGCTTCCACCGGAGTGTGCGATCCCCAGGAAATCTGCTCGGGCACCGACACCTCCTGCCCGTCGGACAGCCTGATTCCATCGAGCACCACCTGCCGCCCTTCGACCGGGGTCTGCGATCCTCTCGAACACTGCACGGGGAGCTCGGGAGCCTGTCCCGCCGACTTGAAGTCTCCTTCGTCTAGCGTCTGCAGGAGCGCCGCGGGCGGCTGCGATGCCGCCGAGAACTGCACGGGAGCCGGCGCCAGCTGCCCTGCGGATTCGCTGCGGGCTTCCGGCTCGGTGTGCCGCGCGGCCGCGGGAGTCTGCGACCTCGCCGAGAGCTGCGACGGCAGCTCGGTCGCGTGTCCGGCCGACGGCTTTGCAGGATCGAGCACGGTCTGTCGCGGCAGCGCCGGTATCTGCGACGTCGCGGAGAACTGCACGGGCAGCACGACTAGCTGTCCTGCGAACTCCTTCGTCGCATCGACCGTCGACTGCAGGCTTTCTGCGGGCGTTTGTGACAATGCCGAGAAGTGCAGCGGCAGCACGGCGAGCTGCCCGGCCAACTCCTTCCAGTCGAGCAGCGTCACCTGCCGTGCATCGGCCGGCGTCTGCGATCTCGCCGAGAAGTGCAGCGGCAGCACGGCATCCTGTCCGGCCAACGCACTCGCCTCTACCGCTACACTGTGCCGCGCGTCGGCAGGGGTCTGCGATCCGGCGGAGAGTTGTGACGGTCTCGTTGCGAGCTGTCCGTCGGATGCGAAGAGCAGTTCGGTCTGTCGGCCCTCCGCGGGGGTATGCGACGCCGCCGAATCCTGCGACGGCAGCGCCGCCGCCTGTCCTGCCAATGCTTTCGCAAGCAGCTCGACGATCTGTCGCGCTGATGCCGGCATCTGCGATGTTGCCGAGAACTGCAGCGGCAGCAGCGCGGCGTGCCCTGCCGACCTTGCGACCGGCGCCGGTACGACCTGCCGCGTAGCGGCCGGCGTGTGTGACACGGCCGAGCTCTGCGACGGCACGAATTCGACTTGCCCCGCCGACTCCTTCGCCGCGACGTCAACGACCTGCCGCAGCGCCGCCGGCGTCTGTGACCTGGCCGAGAGCTGCAGCGGCAGCAGCGCGGGCTGCCCGGCCGATGCGAAGAGCAGTGCCAGCTGCAGGCCGTCCACCGGCGTCTGCGACTCTGCGGAAAGCTGCGACGGCAGCTCCAATGCCTGTCCTGCCGACGCGTTCGCTTCGTCGGCAACTGCCTGCCGTCCGTCCGCTGGCATCTGCGACGTAGCGGAGAGCTGTAGCGGATCCAGCGCGACCTGCCCCGCGAATGCCTTCGCGGCTTCGACGACGATCTGTCGTGCCGATGCCGGCATCTGCGATGTTGCCGAGAGCTGCAGCGGCAGCAGCGCAGCGTGCCCCGCCGACCTTGCGACCGGCGCCGGCACGACCTGCCGCGCAGCCGCCGGTGTCTGCGACACGGCCGAGCTGTGCGACGGCACGGCGTCGAGCTGTCCGCCCGACGCCTTCGCCACGACGTCAACGCCCTGCCGCGGCGCCGCCGGCGTCTGCGACTTGGCCGAGAGCTGCAGCGGCAGCAGCGCAAGCTGCCCGGCCGATGCGAAGAGCAATGCCAGCTGCAGGCCATCCGCCGGAGTCTGCGACAGCGCGGAGTCCTGCGACGGCAGCTCCAACGCCTGTCCGGCAAACGCTTTCGCCTCCTCGGCAACTGCCTGCCGACCGTCGGCCGGCATCTGCGATGTTGCCGAAAACTGCAGCGGCTCGAGCGCGACCTGTCCGGCAAACGCCTTCGCGGCCTCGACGACGATCTGCCGCGCCGATGCCGGCATCTGCGATGTTGCCGAAAACTGCAGCGGCAGCAGCGCAGCGTGCCCCGCCGATGTCGCGACCGGCGCCGGCACGACCTGTCGCGCGGCGGCCGGCGTCTGTGACACGGCCGAGCTCTGCGACGGCACGAATTCGGCTTGCCCCGCCGACTCCTTCGCCGCGACGTCAACGAGCTGTCGCGGCGCCGTCGGCGTCTGCGACCTGGCCGAAAGCTGCAGCGGCAGCAGCGCAAGCTGCCCGGCCGATGCGAAGAGCAGCGCCAGCTGCAGGCCGTCCGCCGGAGTCTGCGACAGCGCAGAGTCCTGCGACGGCAGCTCCAACGCCTGTCCGGCAAACGCTTTCGCCTCCTCGGCAACTGCCTGCCGTCCGTCGGCTGGCATCTGTGATGTTGCCGAAAGCTGCACGGGATCGAGCGCCAGCTGTCCGGCGAACGCTTTCGCTGCATCGTCGACGACCTGCCGCTTCAGCACGGGTATCTGCGATCTCGCCGAGAGCTGCTCGGGTTCCTCTGCGGCCTGCGCGGCCGATGCGTTCGAGCCTTCCACGCTGCTCTGCCGCGCCGCGGCTGGCGACTGTGACGCCGCGGAACGTTGCGGCGGATCGGCGGCCGCTTGTCCGGCAGATCTCGCCGTGGGCGACGGAACTCCCTGCGACGACGGCGTGCCCGAGACGAACGGAGACAGCTGCAGCGCCGGTGTCTGCAGCGGCACGCAGGACTGCGACGACCGCGATCCCTGCACCCAGGACTCCGTCGATCCCGACACCCACGAATGCATCCACGCCACCGCTCCGGCCCTCGGCTGTCGCAACGCTGCCAGCTCGCTGCTGCAGTTCAGCACGGGAAACGGCGGCAAGATTCGCTGGAAGTGGAAGGCAGGCGAAGCGACGAGCTGCGACGAGCTGGGCTTCCCGGACTCGCAGACCGACTACGTTGCCTGCATCTACGACGGCGCCGCCGGCCAGTGGTCGATCGCAGCCCGCATCGAGCTGCCCGCAAACGGCCTCTGGGAGTCGGACACTTCGTGCCGCTGGAGCTACCGCGATCGCTCGGCGCTGCGCGACGGCATCGGCTCTGCATCGCTGAGCCCCGGGGGCGCCGGGCGCCCCGCGATCCAGCTCAAGGCCGACGGCCCGCTCGCGCCCATTCCGGCCCCGGCCGGCTCCGATCGCTTCTTCAGCATGGATCCGGGCCTGACGATCCAGCTCTTCAACGGCTCGGCCGTTTGCTGGCAGTCGGAGTTCGTTGCCGCGCAGGCGGCGAGGAACAGCGGGGAGCTGTTCAAGGGCAGGGCGCGCTACGCACGCCCCCAGTGATCGTCGACCTCGCAGCCTGCGCGTCGACTGCGCTCCGCAGCAGATCTACTGAACGTAGCCGAGCCCGCGAAGGCGCTTCGCGGAATCCTCGTCGATGGTCGCAGTGGTGGACGAGAAGCGGTCCTTCTCGCCCTTGTCGCGCTCGGCCGCGAGCGCCGTGGCCCATTCGCCGAGCACGGATGCCGGCGTGGACGCCGCGCGATTGACCGCTTCCTTCGGGTCGTCGTGCAGGTCGAAGAGCTGCTTCTCCTGGCTCGCGCCGAGCCCGGCCTTCGATTCGAGATACTTCGTCGAGCCGCGCACGAGCGCGTCGGCCTCGTAGCCGCCTTCGCGATCGAGCTCGCTGTAGGCGGCGCGGTCGGCCGGCGTCGTGCGCAGGTCGCCGCCGTGCTGCGCGCCGGTCGCGGCGCCTGCGCCTGCCAGGGCCGCCAGCGTCGGCAGCAGGTCCACCAGCATCACCGGCGTGTCGATGCGGCGCGGCGCGAGGCCGGGAGCACGGATCGCGAGCGGCACGTGGATGGTCTCCTCGAAGAGGTTGTTGCCGTGGCCCCAGCTTCCGTGCTCGTGGAACTCTTCGCCGTGGTCCGCGGTCGCGACGACGATCGCGCCCTGGCCGAGCGGGCTCGCGTCGATCGCCGCGACCATGCGCGCGAGCATCGAATCTCCGTGCGCGACCGACGCGTCGTAGAGCGAGACCAGCCGCGCGAGGCGCGCGGGCTCGAGCGCGTCGCTCTTTCTCTGCAGCTCGACCTGCTCCGCGTCGCTGAAATCTTCGTGGGCAAGGCCGGGCGGGTCGTAGGGCAGGTGAGGGCTCATCAGGTGAACATAGGCGAAGACGGGGCCGGCGCCCGCGGCGCCGAGCCAGCGCTCGAAATCCTCGGCCAGAACCACGTCGCGCTCGCAGTTCGAGCGATGCGGCTCGCTGGCGCCGAGCGCTCGCTCGAGCCGGCCGAGCACGGACGCGACGGGCGCGCCGGGAAGAAGGCCGTCGGCAAGGCGCAGCACGCGGCGCAGGATGCTCAGCCTGAGGAAGCTCTCGCGCTCGGTCTCGACGAAGCTGCCGACGCCGCGATCGAAACCGAAGGCGGGCGCGACCCAGGGATTCGACGAGAACACGGCAGTCGCGTAGCCCGCCCTGGCGAACTGTTCCGGAAGCGTCGCCGGCCCGGCGGCAAGCCGGCCGGTGCGCAGCGTCGCGCCGTGCGAAGTCGGATACAGCGAAGTGAAGATCGAGCCGACCGACGGCTTGGTCCACGACGACTGCGCCCAGGCGCGCGAGAACGACCAGCCGCCCGCGGCCAGCTTCTCGAAAGCCGGCATCGGGCCGTCGCTGCGGCCGCCGAGAGAGGTCCGATCGGCGCGGACCGAATCGATCACGATGACGAACACGCTCGGCGCAGTGGCGGCCGCCGTGGCATGCAAGCCGAGCTCGCCGCGCCGCGCGCCCGAAGGCTGCGCGACGTAGAGCGCAAGCGAAGCGGCCGCGATCGTCACGAGGACGGCTGCGGATGCGCTGCGCTGCAAGGCGGCGACGGCGCGGCTTCGCGACAGCAGCAGGAAGACCGCCGCGGCAAGGGCCGCCATTGCGAGGTTGGCGCCGATCGACAACGGATTCGCGATCGACGGCAGCCAGCTGACGTTGACATAGCCGATCGAGAACAGGAGACCGGCTGCCGTGAAGGCGAGCGCGAGCGCCGGCGCATGGCCGGAGCGGCGCCGAAGCAGGCTGGCAAACGGAAACAGGAAAAGGCCGAGCAGGGCGTAGAGGAGCAGCGTCACGATGGCGACGCGCGCGATGCCGACGCCGCCGCTGGCGCGCGCGGCCTGCACGACGTCGGCCGCCGCCCAGACGAGCGGCGCTGCAAGGGACCAGAGCAGGGTGACGAGCACGGCTCGCGTCAGGCGCGCGGCGCCGTTTCGAGATGGCTTCCGCCGCGGCGGCTCAGCAGCGACTTGCCGGTGCAGATCCACATCGCCGCGCTGTAGAGGAAAGACGACGAGTAGATCAGGTCGCAGGCAGGGCCGAGCAGGGTCGCCGCGGCGCGTTCCGCCGGAGCCAGGTCTGCGGCAAGGCGCGAGTACCACCACAGCCGCGCGGCCAGCAGCAGCAGCACGGCAAGCTCCGCGAGCGGCGCCGACAGCGCGGCCAGCGCGATGCAGGCGACCAGAGCCGGCAGCATGGCGACCTGCGACATGCGGTGCACGGCGCGCAGCCGACGGTTCGGGTTCGTCCACAGGCCCTGGCGCGAGCCGATGCCGTAGTTCACGGCGATGTAGGCCTGGCCGCGCGCGTACTGGCCCTGCTTGCTCAGCAGCTTGCCGAGGGTGTCCTCGGTGCCGCCGAAGCCGAGCTCGAACTCGAGGGAGCTGTCCTGGAAGAGCCGCCCGCCGCGCCGCGCGATGCGGATCGACAGGTCCTGATCTTCATTGGAGCGGAACAGGTCTTCGTTGAGGCCGCCGACGGCCAGCAGCAGCTCGCGCCGGTAGCCGTCGCAGCGCAGCTCGACGAAGTTGACCTCGTGATAGCCGGTGTCGTCCGAGTTCGTATCGAGGATGTTCAGGCGCGTGAAGACGCGCTCGAGCCAGGGCGCGGTCTTCCAGTCGGACATCATCGATTTGCCGACCACGGCGCCGACGGTCGGATCCTCGAAGTGCAGGGCCATGCGTCGAATGTAGTCGCTGCCGCGCAATCGGCAGTCGCTCGCCAGCGTCAGCACGACGTCGCCGCGCGCCTCGCGGATCGCGCGATTGTAGGTCTTTGCGATGCCGGAGTTCCTCTCGTTGCGGAAAAGCCGCACGCGGTCGCGGTAGCGCTCGAGAACCGCGGCCGTGCCGTCGGTGGAGCAGTCGTTGACGACCACGACGTCGAGCCCCGGCCAGTCCTGGGCCAGCACGGAGTCGATGCAGCCGGCGATCGTGCGCTCGCCGTTGTAGACGGGAATCAGGACGGAAACCGACGGCGACGCCACTTGCTGCTACCTCAACTCCGCTCCGCCGCGCGCCGGCGAAAGGACGCTAAAGATAGCCGAGCGAAGCGCTGGAGTCATCCCGTGGCGCGACTCGGCGCGGCCTCACTTTCTCCGCCGCCGGCGAGACTGCTCCTTCGAGGGCTCGGACGGAGCGGGCAAGGCCGACGCCACTGCGGCTGCGGCCGTGGCCGGCGCGAGCCGCGTGAGCAGCAGCACGAGAGCCGCCAGGTAGCTGAGCCAGCCGAGCGTCATCGAGGCAGTGAAGCCGGCTGTCATCGACGCGATCACGGCGAGCACCGAGCCGACCACCGACAGCGCGCCGTTGACGGCCCAGGCCCACGATACGAGCGAGGGCGACGTCGCTGCGACCACGCGAAGGCCGGCCGGAAAAGGCATGCCCATCACGAAGCCGGCCGGCACGACCAGCAGCACCGCAACGGCGATGCGGACTGGCTCGCTGGCCGCGCCGGCGGCGCCAGCAAGCGGACCCGACGCGAGAGCGACGGCGCCGACCACGGCGAGCAGCACTGCGAACAGGCGCGGAAGCTCTCGTACTCCGATCGCGAGGCGCTCGACCGTGAGCGCCCCGAGCGCGCTCGCCGACAGCATCGAGAACAGCACCACCGACAGCGCGTAGCTCGGCTTGCCGAGCAGCAATTGGAAGCGCTGGATCAGCACGATCTCGATCGCGATGAAGCCGAGGCCGAGGCAGGCGAAGTAGAACATCCAGGCGAGCTCGGGAACCCCCGTCGCGGCGGCGCGTCGTCGCGGGCCGAGCAGCATCGGCATCGCCAGCAGCAGCAGCGCGTTGATCGAGGTGACGATGAAGGCGATCAGCAGGGTGCGGCTTCCGAGAGGAAGCTCGCTGCGCGCCCAGACCGGCGCTGGCAGGCCGATGCGGCTGGCCAGATAGCCGAGCAGCGGCACCCGGTCGAAGAAGAAGGGCTTGTCGTCGGTCGTCGCCGTCGCGTCGAAAGGAAGAGTACGGACCGTCGCCTCGAAGCCGGCCGCATCTCCCACCAGAGGAAGAAACTCGGGATGCGTGCCGCGCACCGCGTCCGGCTCGCCTTCGACGCGCGGCAGCAGCACCGGGTCGAAGAGCATCTGGCGACACCAGTCGGCCAGCGAGTCGACTTCCGCGCGCGTGAAGGGGGCACGCTTGACGAGGATGGTTGCGAGGGAGGGCCTGCCTGTGCGGTTCGGATCGGTTCGCACGATCGCGATGTGCGGCGCCGGGTCGGCGACGCCTTCGCGCCGCAGGGCTTCGCGCGCGAGCGCGACGGTGCGCACGACCTCGGTCGGTGGCGCTGCGAACCAGCGCGAGAAGCTCACCATGCCTTCGGGCGACAGCTTCGCGAAATAGTCGCGGAAGGCTTCGACCGTGTAGAGGCTGTTCTCGGTCAGCGAGTAGGCTCCGGCCGACGAGGCCGCCCAGGTATCGACGAGGGAGGCCTGGATCAGGTCGTAACCGCCCGGGCTGCCGCGCACGAAGCTGCGCCCATCGCCGCGCACGATCGTGACGCCGGGGTAGTCGACGTAGAGGCCGTGCGTGAAGTCGCGGAACTTCGTCTGCAGCAGCTCGACGGTGATGTCGTTGATCTCGACGCCGGTCACCGAGCCCGCGCCGGCCACCAGGGCCGACAGCACGTCGCGGCCGCCGCCGGCGCCGATCACGAGCACGTTTTTGTTCGTCCTCGCATGGTGCGCGGCAGAGGTCACGTCCCAGAGCAGGTAGCCGAGCCTGGCCAGGTCGCCGTCGAAGCCGGTGATCTGCGTCATCGCGTCCGAGTCGTAGAGCAGGTGCAGCTCGCGCACCTGCGCAGACAGGCGCGAGCTGAAGCCCCAGCTGACCGGTGGCCGCGGTCGCTCGAGATCGGCCCCCGTGCCTCGCACCTCGACTCGCGAGAAAGAGTTCCAGCGCTTGACCAGCGCCGGCTGCGACGGCCCGCCCTTGGCGAACTGCAGGTCGAAGAAGCCGAGCGTCACGTTGGCGGCTCCGGCGCCGGCGATCGCGAGCGCCAGCAGCGTGCAGGCGAGGCGCGCCCACGCGTCACGGATGGCAGCGGCCGGGCCTGCCATTGCTCCGGCTGCCGTGCCGAGCGCGGCCGCAATGAGCAGCGCGCTCGGAGCCCCGAGCGCTCCGGTCAGCGGCACCATCGCGAGGCAGGCAAGGGCGGCGCCGAGCAGGTCGAAGAAGTAGAGCCGCGGAATCCTGTCGCCGCCGAAGGCCAGGATGTGGGCAAGGATGAGGCCGGCGATCGTGAACGGCACCAGGCTCGCGACCAGGATGGCAACGACCCGCTGCCAGTTCGCCGCCGAGTCCTCGAGGCGCACCGGAGTGTGAAAGGCGATCCACATCGCGGCGATCACGGTCAGGCCGAAGCCGATGGCCAGCACGGGAATCGTGCGCGAGAGATTGTCGGCGCGGAAGCGGTTCGGGCGCAGATTGACGAGCAGCCCGCCGAGGCCGAGCCCGCTCATCGCGATCGAGACGGCAAGGAAGGAGAAGTGGTGGAACATCACCACCGAAAACACGCGGGTCAGCAGCAGCTCGAGCAGCAGCACCGCGGCGCTGATCGCGAAGACGGCCGGACCGAGCGATGCGGCCGCCGGGGCGGAGTCGGCTTTCATGCGACCATCACGTGACACGTCTTGGTGACTGGAAGGACGGCGGGATCGTGAGCGGTCTCCGGCGCTGAGTCCACTGATCCCGGAGCCCTCCAATCGCGCGACAGTGCTTGTGCTTTCGCAGTTTGCGATTGCGGCCGGCGGTCGCTACGAACCCCTTTTTTACACCCCCGATGACTGGCGCCTGACGAGATGATCCCGAGGTACACGCGAGCAGCGATGGCGGAGGTCTGGAGCGACCAGCACCGCTACGACCTGATGCTCCGCATCGAGATCGCCGTCTGCGACGCGCTCGCCAGGCGCGGCACCATTCCCAAAGAGGCCGTTGAAGAGATTCGCGCAAAGGCGCGGGTCAACGGCGATCGTGTCGCCGAGATCGAGGCGGTCGTCCACCACGACGTGATCGCGTTCGTGACCGCGGTTGCCGAGACCGTCGGCGAGGCGGGGCGTTTCCTGCACTTCGGCATGACCTCCTCGGACGTGGTCGACACGGCCTTCGCGCTGCAGCTCGTGGAGGCGTCCAGGCTCCTGCTCGAAAGCCTCGACGGCCTGCGCGAAGCCGTCCGGCGCCGCACCGAGGAGCACCGCGGCACCGTCATGGCGGGCCGCAGCCACGGCATCCACGCCGAGCCGATCACCTTCGGGCTCAAGCTGTCGGGCTGGTACAGCGAGCTGACCCGTGCCCGCACCCGGCTCATGACCGCCCAGAAAGAGATCGCCTTCGGCAAACTCTCCGGCGCCGTGGGCACTTACGCGGTCAATGGCCCCGACATCGAGGCCGAGGTCCTCGCCGAGCTCGGCCTTTCGCCCGAGCCGGTCGCGACCCAGGTCGTGCCGCGCGACCGCCACGCCGCCTTCTTCACGACCCTGGCCGTCATCGCCGGCGGCATCGAGCGCTTCGCCACCGAGGTGCGCCACCTGCAGCGCACCGAGCTGCTGGAGGCCCTCGAGCCCTTCGGCAAGGGCCAGAAGGGCAGCTCGGCCATGCCGCACAAGCGCAACCCGATCCTGAGCGAAAACCTCTGCGGGCTCGCGCGCGTGGTGCGCGCCAACGCCCTGGTGGCGCTCGAGGACATCGCGCTCTGGCACGAGCGCGACATCAGCCATTCGTCGGCCGAGCGCGTGATCGGCCCCGACTCGACCATCGCGCTCGACTTCATGATGGCGCGCATGACCGGGATCGTCAGCGGCCTCGAAGTGCGGCCGGCGAACATGCAGCGCAACCTCGACCTGACCGGCGGCCGCCTGGCTTCCGAGCGCCTGCTGCTCAAGCTGGTCGACAAGGGGCAGAAGCGCGAGGTGGCTTACGTCTGGGTGCAGCGCTGTGCGCTCTCCGATGGCGATTTCCGCGCCCTCGTGGCCTCGGACCCGGACATTTCTGCACATCTGACGCGTGACGAAATCGACGATGCGTTCGATGTTCGGCATGCGCTCACGCACGTGGGCGCGATCATCAACCGTGGACTGCAGGGTGGCTCGGCCTGAGCCGCCGGCAGCAGACAGCTCCCGACGGAGCGCGTAAGGAGGTAGCGTCGTGACGACACCGACGAAGACCGAAATGATCGCCGAGGGCAAGGCGAAGAAGATCTACGCGACCACGGATCCGACCAAGCTGATCTTCCATTTCAAGGACGACGCGACCGCCTTCAACGCGCAGAAGAAGGGCACGATCGAGTCGAAGGGCATGCTGAACCAGCGCATCTCGGCGCGCCTGTTCACGATGCTCAAGGCCAAGGGCATCGACAACCACTACGTCGCGACGCTGTCCGATCGTGAAATGCTGGTCGAGCGCCTCGAGATCATCCCGGTCGAGACCATCCTGCGGAACCTGATCACCGGGAGCTGCGGCAAGCGTCTGGCCCGTCCCGAGGGTGAAGAGATCCCGCACCCGATCATCGAGTTCAGCTACAAGTCCGACGCGCTCGGCGATCCGCTGATCAACGACGACCACGCCATCGCGTTCGGCTGGGCCACTGCGGCCGAGCTGGCCGAGATCCGCAAGCAGACCTACGCCGTCAACAACTTCCTGAAGGCGTTCATGGCCGAGCGCGGCATCCTGCTGGTCGATTTCAAGCTCGAGTTCGGGCGCACTCCCGAAGGCCGCGTGCTGCTGGCCGACGAGATCTGTCCCGACACCTGCCGTTTCTGGGACGCGGCAACCAAGAAGAAGCTCGACAAGGACCGCTTCCGCCAGGACCTGGGCGAGGTCTCGGAGGCCTACGTCGAGATCGATCGCCGCACGGCAATGTAACGACGCGCGCGGGCGCGGGCCCCGCAGCTGCTGCGGGGCTGAAATCGATGAGGGAGGTACGCTGCGAATGACGGTGATGGCACGCGTGTTCGTGATGCCGAAGACGGCGATCCTGGATCCCCAGGGCAAGGCCGTTGCGTCTTCGCTGCATTCGCTCGGCTATTCAGAGGTCGCCGATGCGCGCCTCGGCAAGCTGATCGAGTTGCGCATCGAGGGCAGCGACAAGGCTGCCGCGTCGGCGCGGGTGGAAGAGATGTGCCGCCGCCTCCTTGCCAACGAGATCATCGAGGATTACCGCTTCGAGGTGGAGCCTCTCGAGCAATGAAGTGGGGAGTCGTGCAGTTCCCGGGCTCCTGCGACGAGCGCGACGCGCTCTATGCGCTCGGCCCGGTGCTCGGCGACGACGCCGTGCTGCTGTGGCACGGCGATGCGGACACCAAAGGGGTGGACGCGGTCGTGCTGCCCGGCGGCTTCTCCTACGGCGACTACCTGCGCTGCGGCGCAATGGCGCGCTTCTCGCCGGTGATGAAGGCGGTGACCGAGCACGCGCGCTCGGGTGGGCCGGTGCTCGGCATCTGCAACGGCTTCCAGATCCTCTGCGAAGCCGGCCTGCTGCCCGGCGCGCTGCTGCGCAACCGCTCGCTGCGCTTCATCTGCAGGCAGCAGCGCATCCGCGTCGAAAGCACGGCCACCGCGTTCACGGCGGCCTGCGAGAAGGGGCAGATGCTCGAGATCCCGGTCAAGAACGGCGAAGGCTGCTTCGTCGCGAGCGAGACGGAGCTCGCGCGCCTCGAGCGCGACGGCCAGGTCGTCTTCCGCTATGCCGACGGTGCGCCGAACGGCTCGCAGAACGACATCGCCGGCGTCTGCAACACGGAAGGCAACGTCGTCGGCATCATGCCGCACCCCGAGCATGCGGTGGATCCGCTGCTGTGCTCGGCGACCGGCATCGTGCTGTTCCGCTCGCTGCACGCATGGATGGACCAGGGCTCGAAGCAGCGGAGGCACGCGTGAGCGCGCCGGTCCGATGGGAAGAACGAGCGTGAGTGCGGCGCCGAGGCTGCGCGCCGTCGACGAGAGCCTGGCCGTCGAGCACGGCCTTACGCCGCGCGAATACCAGGACATCCTTGCCCATCTCGGCGGCCGCGTGCCTACCTTCGAAGAGCTCGGCGTCTTCTCGGTGATGTGGTCCGAGCACTGCAGCTACAAGAGCTCGCGCGTGCACCTGAAGAGGCTGCCGCAGTCGGGCAGGGCGGTGCTGCAGGGGCCCGGCGAGAACGCCGGCGCCGTGGACATCGGCGGCGGCATGGCGGCGATCTTCAAGATCGAGAGCCACAACCACCCTTCCTACATCGAGCCCTACCAGGGCGCGGCGACCGGCGTCGGCGGCATCCTGCGCGACGTCTTCACGATGGGCGCGCGGCCGGTGGCCAACATGAACTCGCTGCGCTTCGGCGCGGCCGACCACGAGAAGACGCCCTTCCTGCTGCGCGGCGTGGTGGCCGGCATCGGCGGCTACGGCAACTCGGTCGGCGTCGGCACCGTCGGCGGCGAGGTGACCTTCGACGCGGGCTACAACGGCAACATTCTCGTCAACGCGTTCACGCTCGGCATCGTCAAGGCCGACCGCATCTTCCGGGCCGTGGCCAGCGGCACCGGCAACCCGGTGCTCTACGTCGGCTCCAAGACCGGGCGCGACGGCATCCACGGCGCGAGCCTGCTCGCTTCGAGCGAATTCAAGGAAGAGTCCGAGCAGATGAAGCCGACCGTGCAGGTCGGCGATCCTTTCACCGAGAGCGTGCTGATCGAGGCCTGCCTCGAGGTCCTGCAGGGCGACGACGTGGTCGCGATCCAGGACATGGGCGCGGCGGGCCTGACCAGCTCGTCGGTCGAGATGGCCGCGCGCGGCGAAGTCGGCATCCGCCTCGACCTCAGCCGCATCCCGCTGCGCGAGGCGAACCTGACGCCCTACGAGATGCTGCTCTCGGAGTCGCAGGAGCGCATGCTGCTCGTCGTCGCGCAGGGCAGCGAGGACAGGGTGGGGCGGATCTTCGCGCGCTGGGGTCTCGACTGCGTCACGGTCGGCAGCATCACCGACAGCGGCCGTTTCGAGGCCGACTTCGAAGGCCGCAATCTCGTGTCGATCCCGGTGCCCGCGCTGACCGACGCCGCACCGAAGTACGAGCGGCCGATCAAGGCGCCCTCGTCGAAGCCGGCCCCGCTTCGCCTCGAAGAAGTCGCCGAGCCGCGCGACCTCGGCGCCGAGCTCGCCGCCCTGGTCGCCTCTCCGAACCTCTGCAGCAAGCGCTGGGTCATCGAGCAGTACGACTCCTACGTCGGCGCCAACACGCTCGTGCATCCGGGCGGCGACGCCGGCGTGATCCGCGTGCGCGAGACCGGCGGCGCGCTGGCGATGAGCTGCGACTGCAACTCGCGCTGGGTCGCGCTCGATCCCTTCGTCGGCACCGCGCATGCCGTCGCCGAAGCGGCGCGCAACGTCTACGTCACCGGCGCGAAGCCGCTGGCGATCAGCGACTGCCTGAACTTCGGCAGCCCCGAGAAGCCCGAGGTCATGTGGCAGTTCCAGCAGGCCATCGACGGCATGGCCGAGGCCTGCCGCGCCTACGACATCGCCGTGATCTCCGGCAACGTCAGTTTCTACAACGACACCCAGGGCGCCTCGATTCCGCCGACGCCGACGATCGCGCTGGTCGGCCTTGCGGCCGACGCGCGCCGCACCGCCAGGATCGCCTTCGAGGGCGAGGGCAGGACCATTCTCCTTGTCGGCGGCGGCCTGCCGCAGCTCGAAGGCTCCGAGTACCTTGCGTCTCGCCACGGCAGGACCGGCGACAGGCCGCCCCCGGTCGATCTGGAGCAGGAGCGGCGGCTCGGCGAGTTTGTCTGCCAGCTGATTGCCGACGGTCGCATCCGCACGGCCCACGACGTCTCGGACGGTGGACTCGCGGTCGCGCTGTCGGAGATGTGCTTCGCCTCGGGAATGGGCTGCCGCGTCGAGCTCGCGCTGAAGCAGCGCGCCGACGTCGAGCTGTTCGGCGAGAGCGGCTGCCGCATCCTGATCGCGGCCGACCCCGAGGACGCGCTCGTGATCCAGGCCGAGGCAGTGGCGAAGGCAGGGCTTGCCTGCACGGCGCTCGGCGCGTCGGGCGGCGAGCGGCTGGTCATCACGGACGCGGCGACGCGAAAACCGATTCTCGATGCGAAGGTGAAGGAGCTGCGCGACGGCTGGGAGCAGACGCTTCCGGAGATCGCGAGCGCCGACGTGCCGGCTGCCAGGCGCGCGGCGGCAGGAGGCTGAAGTGATCCACGACGACCGCTTCCACGAAGAATGCGCCGTCGTCGGCATCTACGGTCACGACGAAGCCGCCAACCTTGCCTACCTCGGGCTCTATGCGATGCAGCATCGCGGCCAGGAAGGCTCGGGCATCGTCTCGAGCAACGGCAAGGCGCTGATCAGCCACCGCGGCCTCGGGCTGGTGGCCGACGTCTTTCACGAGAACGTGATCCGCCGCCTGGTCGGCAGCTCGGCCATCGGCCACAACCGCTACTCGACCGCCGGCGAAACGCTGCTGCGCAATACCCAGCCGCTGGTCGCCGAGTTCTCGCTCGGCAGCCTGGCCGTGTGCCACAACGGCAATTTCGTCAATGCGATCGGCACCCGGCGGCGGCTCGAAGAGAGCGGCTCGATCTTCCAGTCGACCTCCGACACCGAAGTGCTGGTGCACCTGGTGGCCGGCTCGAAGCGCGGCGCGCTCGTCGACCGCGTGATCGACGCGCTCGCGCAGGTCGAAGGCGCCTACTGCGTGCTGTTCCTGACCGAGGACGAGATGATCGCGGCGCGCGATCCGCACGGATTCCGTCCCATGGTGCTCGGAAAATTCCCGGCCGGCGGCTGGGTGGTCGCATCGGAGACCTGCGCTCTGGACCTCGTCGAGGCCGAATACGTGCGCGAGATCGAGCCCGGCGAGGTGCTGCACCTGCGCGGCGAAGAGATGCGCTCGCTCAAGCCCTTCGCGAACACCTCGACCAACCGCTGCATCTTCGAGTACGTCTACTTTGCGCGCCCCGATTCGAAGGTCTACGGCCGCAATGTCTACGCGATCCGCAAGGAGATGGGACGCCAGCTCGCGCGCGAGACCATGGTCGAGGCCGACATCGTGATCCCGGTGCCGGATTCCGGCGTGCCGGCCGCGCTCGGCTTCTCGGAGGAGTCGGGACTGCCCTTCGAGATGGGGCTGATCCGCAACCACTACGTCGGCCGCACCTTCATCGAGCCGAAGGATTCGATCCGCAACTTCGGCGTCAAGGTCAAGCTCAACGCGCAGCGCGACGTGCTCGAGGGCAAGCGCGTGATCGTGATCGACGACTCGATCGTGCGCGGCACCACCAGCCGCAAGATGTGCGCATGATCCGCGGCGCCGGCGCCACGGAAGTGCACATGCGCATCAGCGCGCCGCCGACCATCAGCCCCTGCTACTTCGGCGTCGACACGCCGACCCATGGCGAGCTGATCGCGAATAACCTCGGGATCGACGCGATTCGCGACTACATCCAGGCCGATTCGCTGGCCTACCTGTCGCACGGCGGCCTCTATTCCTTCCTGCCGGAGGGCGAGCGCCCCTCGACGGGCTTCTGCGACGCCTGCTTCACACGCGACTACCCGGTCGCCGTCGTGCACGACCAGGAAGCGCGGCAGATGCGCCTGTTCAACGCGACCGAGATGCCCGGCCGCAGCTAGCTCCCTAGCCAATCCTCTCGATGCGCGCGGCGACGTGCTTGTGCCACGGCGTGCCAGCGAGGAAGTCGCGGTCGGCGGCCGCGGTCAGCTCGTTCGGCGCGACGCCGAGGCGGCGCGCACCGCCGTCGCGCGGCGTGTAGTCGAGGCCCTGGCCATTCGGCAGCGAGACGTGGCCGGGCTGCATGCTGTCGGTGACCTCGATCGGCACCTCGACGCTGCCGCGGCTGGTGCTGAGCCGGACGATGTCGGCGTCGCTGCAACCGAGCTGCGCGGCATCGAGCGCACTGATGCGCAGGGTGCCGGCGCGTTCCTTCGCGAGCGAAGCGGGATTGCGGATGATGGTGTTGGTGGTGTCGGAGCGGCGCTCGCCTGCCGACAGCACGAAAGGGAATTCGGCGCTGCGCGCGCCCGGACCGGCCTTCAGCTTTTCGAGCTCGCCGTAGAGCTCCGGGATCGCAAGGTTGATGCGCTGCTCGGGCATGCGGATGCGCTTCCAGCTCGCGTCGTAGTCTTCGTCCGAATAGACGACCCCGGTCTTCGCGCCCACGATGGCGTCGAAGAGCTTCTCACCGGCTTCGAAAGGGTTTCCGTCGAAGCCGGCGCGCGCGGCGGCTTCCGGATTGGCCTGCACGTACTGGTGCGCGAAGGCCCAGTAGATCGCGGCGCCGGCCAGGCCTTCGGGAAGCGTCTGGCCGAGCGTGCGATAGAGCACCACGGGTGCATACCTGGCGACGCGCGGCTCGGTCGCCATGGCCTGCAGGAAGGCGCCCGCGAAGGCCATGCGGCCCTCGGCCAGCGCCGCGCGCAGCGGCGCATAGTCGGCGTCGCCGATCTCGCCCATCGCTTCGACCAGGCGCGCATGCATCTCGGGCTCGGCCATGGTGCCTGGCAGGGCCTCGAAGACCGGATGCCGCAGGTGGAAAGCGTTGCGCGGGAACTCGAGGTTGAAGTAGGTGGCTTCGCACTTTTCGAACTGGCTCGAGGCCGGCAGCACGTAGTGCGCTTCGCGCGCGCTCTCGCTCAGCGCAACGTCGATCACGACCAGCAGCTCGAGGCTGCGCATCGCCTCGCGCAGCTTCTGGCTGTCGGCAACCGAGTGCAGTGGGTTGCCGCTCTCGATCAGCATGGCGCGATAGTGCGCAGGATGGTCGGCGAGGATCTCCTCGGCCATCACGTTGCAGGGAATCAGGCCGGTGATGATGCGGGCGCCGACCACCGGACTCAGCTTCGGGCGGCCGCCGTCGCCGCTTGCGCGGCGCTCGGCGCGGCTCGCGCCGGTCAGCGAGACCAGCGACAGGTGCGCGTAGTTGGTGCCCTTGCGGCCGAAATTACCGGTCAGCAGCCAGACCAGGCGCTACAGCCAGCTTCCGAGGGTCGAGTGCTTCGACATCTGCATGCCGAGGTCTTCGAAGACCGAGACGCTGGCGGCCGAGGCGATGCGGCGCGCCGTGCGTCGCAGCAGATCTTCTTCGATCCCGCAGAAGCCGGCGTAGGCCGCGACGTCGATCGCACGGAAGAAGGGCTCGATCTCTTCGAAGCCATGCGTGTGCTCGCGAACCCAGTCCGCCCGCACCAGCTCCTCCTGCACGACGATCGCGACCAGCGCGGCGAGGCACCAGGCGTCCGTGCCCGGGCGGATCGCGAGATGGAAGTCGGCCTTCTCGGCCGTTTCGCTGCGGCGCGGGTCGATCACGATCAGGGAGCGGGCCGGGTCCTTCGCGATCTCGCGCAGCACGGCGCGCGCGCGAGCGAAGCCGTGCGACTGCCAGGGGTTCTTGCCGATGAAGACGGCGACTTCGCAGTGGTCGTAGTCGCCGTGCGTGCCGGCGCCGATCATCTTGCCGTTGACCCAGAACTCGCCGGTCTTCTCCTGCGCGAGCGCGTTCGAGCGATAGACGTTGTCGATCGCGGCGAGCGTGGCCTGCCCGTAGGAGCCGCCCAGGTGATTGCCCTGGCCGCCGCCGCCGTAATACAGGACCTTGTCGCCGCCGTAGCGCTGCTTGATCTGCGTGAACTTCTCGGCGACCTCGCGAATCGCGGTGTCCCAGTCGATCGCTTCGAAGCTGCCGTCGCTGCGCCGCCGCAGCGGCGAGTCGAGGCGGTCGCCGCCGTTCTGGTAGAAGTCGAGGCGCTGCGGCTTCTCGCACAGGTAGCCTTTCGAGATCGGATGCTCGCGGTCGCCTTTGACCTTGACGATGTGGCGGCCGCCGGGGCCGCCGGTCTGCACTTCGAGACCGCAGTTCAGGCTGCAAAGGATGCACGCCGTCTTGTGCCAGTGGCCGGTCGCGCTCGTCGTCGTTGCCATTCGCAGGTCCTCCCGGGGTGGAGAGCGGCCGGGCAGGGGCCCGGCCGACAAAAGCCTGGAGCGAGACCTAGCATTTTGTGGTTTCGTTACGCAACCACCACGGCTAGGATGCCTGCAATGTCGCGCAAGCGCTTCCACGGCATGGAGTGCTCGATCGCCCGGACCCTCGACATGGTCGGCGACTGGTGGACCCTGCTGATCATCCGCGAGGCCTTCCTCGGCGTCAGGCGTTTCGCGGACTTCCGCGACAATCTCGGCATCGCCCGCAACATCCTGACCGAGCGCCTGGCCAAGCTCGTCGACGACGGCATCCTCGAGAAGCGGCCCAAGGAGACGGCCGAGCGCGGCTTCGAGTACCGGCTCACGGAAAAGGGCCGCGACCTGTGGGGCGTGCTGACCGCGCTGCGGCTCTGGGGTGACCGCTGGGTCTACGGCAGCGGCAGGGAACCGCTGATCGTGCGCGAGCGCGGCGGCGGCAGCACCCTGGCCCAGCTCGTTCCGGCCGACGCCGAAGGCCGTCCGCTCGATCGCTCGAAGCTCATCGCGCTGCCAGGCCCCGGCACAACGCCCGAAATCGCCCGCCGCTACGCCCGCAAATAAAAACGAAAGGGCGACGGGAGCGTCGCCCCACGAGCCGGGCCCGCAGAAGGGTCCAGCTGCAAGGCGGACGCGCGCAAAGCGAGCGGAGGCGTAGCGGAGCTACGCTGAAGCGAGCGTCGCGCGTCCAACGCCGCAGATGGGCCCTTATGCGGTCCCGGCCCTACACGACGGTGTGGCGCAGCCAATGGATATCGTCGCGCTCGGGACAGTCGATGTTGTAGTGCAGCCCGCGGCTCTCGCGACGCGTGCGCGCGGCGCGAATGATCAGGTCGGCGACCAGCGCGATGTTGCGCAGCTCGAGCAGGTCGCGCGTGACGCGGAAGTCGCGGTAGTACTGCTGGATCTCTTCGCGCAGCATCGCGATGCGCGCGGCCGCGCGCGCGAGACGGCGGTCGCTGCGCACGATGCCGACGTAGTTCCACATCAGGCGGCGGATCTCGTCCCAGTTGTGCGTGATGACGACGGACTCGTCGATGTCGGTGGCCCTTCCGGAGGTCCACGGCGGCAGCGAGGGCGCGGTGCGCGGGTCTTCCTTCAGGCGGCGCGCGGCATGCACGGCGGCGCGGTGGCCGAAGACCAGGCCTTCGAGCAGAGAGTTCGACGCCAGCCGGTTGGCGCCGTGCAGCCCGGTCATGGCAACCTCGCCGGCCGCGTAGAGGCGGTCGATGGAGGTCTCGGCGTCGATGCCCGTCAGCACGCCGCCGCACATGTAGTGGGCTGCCGGCACCACCGGGATCGGCGTGCTCGTGATGTCGAGCCCGTAGCGCAGGCAGCGCTCGTAGATGACCGGGAAGCGCTGGCGCAGGAAGTCGCTGCCGAGGCTGGTCACGTCGAGCAGCACGTTGTCGAGGCCGCGCCTCTTCATCTCGGCGTCGATGGCGCGCGCGACGATGTCGCGCGGGGCCAGCTCGGCGCGCGGGTCGTAGGCCTGCATGAAGGCGTTGCCGTCGGGGGTGCGCAGCACGGCGCCTTCGCCGCGCATCGCCTCGGTCACCAGGAACGATTTGGCGTCGGGGTGATAGAGGCAGGTCGGGTGAAACTGGATGAACTCCATGTCGGCGACGCGGCAGCCCGCGCGCCAGGCCATGGCGATGCCGTCGCCCGAGGCCACGTCGGGGTTCGAGGTATAGAGATAGACCTTGCCGGTGCCGCCGGTGGCCAGCAGCGTCGCGCGCGCCGTCCACAGGTCCACCGAGCCGTCGTCGGTGTTCAGCGCGTAGGCCCCCCAGCATTGGGGGCGACCGCTCGAGTAGCCGAACTTCTCGTCGATCAGCAGGTCGATGGCCAGCCGGTTCTCGAAGACCTCGATGTTCGGATGGCCGCGCACGGCGCTCGAGAGCGCCCTGACGATTTCCTGGCCGGTGTGATCGGCGGCGTGCAGGATGCGGCGATGCGTGTGGCCGCCTTCGAGGCCGAGATCGTAGTCGGCGCCGATGCGGCCGTTGTCTTTCTTCAGCGAGAACTTGACGCCGGTCTCGATCAGGTCGCGGATGCGCGCGGGACCTTCCTCGACCACCAGGTCGACGACGCGCCGATTGCAGAGCCCGGCGCCCGCTTCGATGGTGTCGGCGGCGTGGGACGCCGTCGTGTCCTCGGGGTCCCAGACCGCTGCGACGCCGCCCTGCGCGAAATTGGTGTTCGAGTCGTCGAGCGCGCGCTTGGTCAGCAGCGCGACACGGCCGTCGCGTGCCGCTTCGAGCGCGAAGGTCATGCCGGCGATGCCTCCGCCGATGACGAGAAAGTCGAAGCCGGGCACGGGGCGCGGAGTCTAGCGGGAGGCTGGGGACTCTCAACACGAGCGCGTCGGCGCGGTGGCGGCCATGGGGGGAACGCGGTAGCCTGCCACGAGCAGCAGCACGAGCCCTCGGTGCTGCTGCGACGAGCGATGAACACCACTGCCCAGGCGCCGGTGCATGCCTTCGACACGTGGGCGCGCGGCCTTCCGAACCTGCTGACCTTTCTGCGCATTCTCGCGATCCCGCTGGTCGGCTGGCTGCTCACCAATCCCGCTCCGCGCCAGGCCTGGACGGCGATGTTCGTCTACCTCGCGGCTTCGCTGACCGACTGGGCCGACGGCTGGATCGCGCGCCGTTACGGCTTCGTGACGGCGCTCGGCAAGCTGCTCGATCCCCTGGCCGACAAGCTGCTGGTGATCTCGACGCTGCTGATGCTGGCCGTCATGGATCGCCAGCCCAACATCCCGGGCTGGATCCTCGTCATCATCGTCGGCCGCGAGTTCGCGGTGACGGGGCTGCGCAGCATCGCGGCCGCCGAAGGCATCGTTCTCGGCGCCGACGCGACCGGCAAGGCCAAGATGCTGCTGCAGACGATCGGCGTGCACTTCCTCATCGTGCACTACTCCTACTACGGCGTGAGCTTCCACGAGATCGGCATGATCCTGCTGATCCTGGCAGCCGTGGTCGGCGTCTGGTCGGCCGTCAGCTATCACATCGAGGTCTTCTACAAGCTGCGCGCGGCCGGCGGGCTCGGCCGCGGCGGCGCAGCGCGCTGAGTCGACTTGCATCGCGACCTGTTTCGGCTAGAAAAACCGCTGCCCCCTCCTTGGGCGGGTGTATCTCAGTTGGTAGAGAGCCACGTTGCCAACGTGGATGTCGCCGGTTCGACCCCGGTCACCCGCTCCAGTTTTTCCCTTCCATCCCGGCGATTTCCAAGACACAATTCGGCGGCTCGGCATGGTAACGCCGGGTCGGACTGTTAGAATGCCCGGACAGAAAGCTCAGGGGTGGGATCCGGCGGCGGCCAGCGGGGCCGGCCGGCGGAAGGTCGCCTGGGCGCATCGGCAAAGGTCCTGGCCGTCGAGAGAACGCAGACTGGGGACCAGCGGGCGCGGGCCCGGAGGTTCCGCAGGTGGTGTGGCCGGTAAGGTCCTGTAATAAGAGACGGAACGATCTAGGGGAGGTCAGGCGACCGGTTCCCCGGGTGGAGCGGGAAGCCCTGCGTATGAGAACTGCCATCACTTCTTCGAGCCTGCTTGCAGCCGCCCTGCTGGCCGCGGCCCTGGCGGTTCCGGGTCGCGCCTTCGCCCAGCCCTACCACGTCGGCTGCGAGAAGGGCGGCGACGAGCTCGGGTGGGCCATCGCCGACAACGGCGACTTCAACGGTGACGGCGTCAACGACATCGCCATCGGCTCCCCCTGCTTCTTCGTCCGCGACGCTCCGCACGCGGGCCGCGTCATCGTCATCGACGGGCGCAACGGCAAGCGCCTCTTCAAGAAACAGGGCAGCAAGCCCAACCAGTGGTTCGGCGCGGGCCTCTCCTTCGTCGGCGACCAGAACCACGACGGGCGCGACGAGCTCGCGATCGGCTCGCCCGGCTACGACGTCAGCCCCTTCGACCTGAACGACCCGCTCGCGGACACCAAGGAACAGGCCGGCCGCGTCGACATCTACACGCGCAACAAGCGCCGCATGAAGGTCTACGGCGCCAACGTGCATTCCGGATTCGGCGAGCAGATCGAGCCCACCGACGACATCGACGGCGAAGGCCATGTGGACTTCCTCGTCAGCGCCTCGACCGACAGCAAGCCCGACGGGCGCAGCCAGCCCGGGCGCGTGTGGCTGATCTCGGGTCGCAACGGCGACTACCTTTCCTACCGGGTCGGCCCCAAGGCCGGCAAGAACTTCGGCCGCGCCCTTTCGAGCACCAGCGACCAGGACGGCGACGGCCTGCGCGACTTCCTCGCCGGCAGCGACGAGATCAACATCCCGAACGTCTTCAACGCCGGCGAGATCCAGCTCGTCTCGACCGCCGACATGCAGGCGCCCGAGCTGCTCAACGTCGACGGTTCTCACGGCGATCGCCTCGGCCGCACCGTCGAGTTCGCGGGCGTGATCAGCGACGACAACGTCGAGAAGTTCATCGTCGGCGCCTATGGCGCGGACGACAACGGCATCAAAAAGTCGGGCGAAGTCACGCTGTTCACGATGGACGGCTTCCGCGTCTGGAACCGTGACGACTCCGAGCGGCAGGAGCAGGCGCACTTCGGCGACGCGGTGTCCTACTTCGGCGGCGACATCAACGGCGATGGCGTGGGCGACTTCGCCGCGGCCGCGCCCGACTTCGACATCTTCGTCGACAAGCTCGTGCAGCCGGACGTTGGCCGCGTGGTCGCGCTGTCGGGCGCCGACGGCCAGACGATCTGGTCGGTCAACGGCGACCATCGCGACAACCAGCTCGGTTTCTCGCTGGCGGGTCGCCTCGACTTCGACCTCGACGAGTTCAACGACATGCTGGTCGGCTCGCCCGGCGACGGTCCGTTCGGGCGTCGCGGCGCCGGCTCGGTGCGCATCCTGTCCGGTTTCGACGGCCACGAGATCTTCCGCGTCGCGGGTCGCCGCGGCCTCGAGACGCGCATCGTGACCACGGTGCCGCTTTCGGGCAGCAGCGCGCATCTCGATTCGTGGAACCGCAACGGGCACCACGCCACGCTCAACACCGATGCGCTGGTCGGCAACAAGGTCGGCGAGCTCGACGTGACGGTGCTGAACGACCGCAACATCCCGCGTCCGAAGACGGTGCAGGCCGCGGTCTCGACCGGACACGGCTCGAACGACTCGACCGTGCAGGTCTGGCGCATGGGCAAGAAGAGCGTCAAGGTCGACCAGTTCGAAGCCTTCCCCGACGACAACTTCGGCGTCGAGTGCGACGGCGGCCAGACCGACGACCAGCCCTTCGAAGAGCTCGTCTGCGCGCAGTCCGACTCGACCGACGGCAACGTGCGCGTGCGCATCTTCCAGAGGCTCGACGAGCAGCAGCCCTTCTTCCCGAACTTCGAGTTCCAGGCCTTTGCCTCGACCGACATGCTGAACCCGCTGATCCCGATCGATGCCGACGGCGCCAACGTCGCGGTCGGTGACGTGACCGGTGGCAACGAGGAAGAGATCGTCGTCGGCACCAACCGTGGCGTGCCGCTGGTCAAGATCTTCTCGCGCGAAGGCGTCTTCATCCGTTCCTTCCTCGCCTTCGATCCGGCGGCGAGCTCGGGCGTGGACGTTGCCGTGATCGACCCGAACGGCGCCGGCGAGAAGCGCATCGTCGTCGCACCGCGCGAGGGCGAGACGCTGGTCAAGATGTTCGACGGCGATGGCAACCGCGTGCTCGCGGGCCGCGACAACATCCCGGTCGCGATTCCGTTCCCGGGAGCCAACGGCGCCCGCGTCGGCGCAGCCGACATCGACCTCGACGACCGCCAGGAAATCCTCGTGCTGACCAACAACGAGGACGGCGGCCACGAAGTGACGGCCTGGGAGCTCACCAACGACCCGGTCAAGCACTTCACGCCCTTCCATCCGGACGGCGGAGCGAACCGGCTCGGCGGCTCGATCGCCGGCACCGATCGCTACGTGCGCGACTGACGCGACGGGCGCCGCTCGAACCTGAAACGGGTTCGTAGTTTTCTGCCGGGCCGGCTTCCAGCCGGCCCGGCTTTTTCATGTCCGAATCTTCCAAGCCCTTTCCGCTCGACGGTGTGCGCGTGGCCGATTTCAGCCACGTGCTGGCCGGTCCCTTCTGCACGCGCATCCTCGCCGACATGGGCGCCGATGTCATCAAGCTCGAGACGCCGGACGGCGACCTGGCACGACGCCTGGGCGTGCGACGTGGCGGAATGAGCGGCTATTTCATGCAACACAACTGCGGCAAGCGGAACGTGTCGATCGACCTGCGAAGCGAAGAGGGCAGGGCGCTTGCCGCCGAGCTGGCCTGCGCCTGCGACGTGGTCGTCGAGAACTTCCGCCCCGGCGTCATGGACAAGCTCGGGCTCGGCCAGTCACTGCTGCGCGCGCGCAGCCCCCGGCTGGTCTACTGCTCGATCAGCGGTTTCGGCCACGACAGCCCGAAACGCGGCGAGCGCGCCTTTGCCGGCGTCGTGCACGCGGCAACCGGCCTGATCGACCGGCAGGCGCGCGCCTTCGGCCAGCAGCCCGTCGATTCGGTGGCCGCAGTCGGCGACACGATCACCGGCCTGCAGGCTGCGCTCGCGATCGTCGCGGCCCTGCACCTGCGCGAGCGTAGCGGCACGGGGCAGTTCATCGACATGGCGATGCACGATGCGCTGCTCGCGACGCAGGAGTGCGCCAACTCGGTGCTCTTCGGCGGCAGCGAGACCGATTTCCTCTGCGCCTGGACCTACCCCTGTGGAGAGCGTCACGTCGTGATCCCGATGGATCCGCGTGCGCACTGGGAGACGATGACCGAGCTGATCGGGCGGCCCGAGCTCGTTGCCGACGCGCGCTACGACAGCTACGCGAAGCGCGAGCAGTGCCTGCCCGAGCTCGAGGCGATCATCGCGGGGTGGGTCGCGGCGCAGCCGGACGCCGACGCCGTGGTTGCGGCCTGCCATGCGCGCGGCATGGCTGCCGCGAGAGTGCAGACCCTGGGCGAGGCGCTCGCGTCGGAGCAGACGCGCGCACGCGGCATGACCGTGGACACCGACGATCGCGCCGGCGGAACGGCGCCGGTGCTCAACAGTCCATATCGATTTTCGGATGCGAGCGCCGGCGTGCGCGGGCGGGCCGCGTTCCGCGGCGAGCACAACGCCGAGGTGCTGCGCGAGCTGCTCGGCCTTGCCGACGACGAGATCGCCCGCCTCGAATCCGCCGCCATCCTCTCCAGCCGCCTCCCCTGACCCGAAAACAGGGTCAGATCTCGCCCCTCATCTCGGGACGGATCTCAAGCGCGGGGCGAGCCGCGATCCAGAGCCCCGGTCGAATCACGGGCGAGCGGCGGGAGTTCTCTCGGCAGCCACCTTTCCGTACTGAACGGATCCCCGCGCCATGCTGCGATTTCGGCATGTTGAATTTTCGACGTCGAATTTCAACATCCCGAAATACGTTCCCCCGGCTCCCCTGCGATCTCCGGCGCGGTTCGTTACTACGACGAAGCACGGCCTCAGAAGCGCGAGATCTGTCCCAAGATCTGACCCCAGATCTGACCCCGCTTTAGAAGCCTTTGACCTGGCCGGCTCGTTTGTAGAGCTGGAAGACGATGTGCCAGGCCACCAGGATCATGATCAGCAGCCCGAGCTCCGGGTGGGAGCCGAAAACCCCGCTCATGAAGCCCATCGTGTGCATGTTGATCATGGTCCAGAGCAGCCATCGCCCGATGCGGCGCTTGTAGTGCGCTTCGTCGCCGCCG